>JACCDG011240219.1_pt1 | contig 172790 bp, 152 predicted proteins | sample 7442471 | NCBI WGS metagenome assembly JACCDG01 (sample SAMN15323444, study PRJNA562643) | freshwater metagenome | isolation source: river surface water | place: USA:Blue River Watershed | collected 2017-08-17 | reverse complement strand
CAATGGATGCTATTGATGCCGCAAATTCCGGTCACCCAGGTCTTCCATTAGGATGTGCCGAAATCGCTGCTGTGCTTTTTACCCGTGTTTTACGCTATAACCCGAAAAACCCAGATTGGGTTAACCGCGACAGATTTGTACTATCAGCCGGACATGGTTCGATGTTGTTGTATTCGGCCTTACATCTTTCAGGATATGCCATTACGCTTGAAGATATCAAAAAGTTCAGACAATACCATGCCTGTACAGCCGGACATCCTGAATTTAGAGAAGTTCCAGGCGTAGAAACAACAACTGGGCCTCTTGGGCAGGGTATTGCAACTGGAATTGGTATGGCTTTGGCACAAAAAATGGCCGGAGCAAGACTGGATGCGCCTCACTTATTTGACGGAAAAGTATTTATTCTGGCTGGAGACGGCTGTTTGATGGAAGGCATCAGTTCTGAAGCCTCTTCGCTTGCTGGTCATTTGAATTTAAATAATGTTGTGTTGATTTATGATTCTAACGATATTTGTCTGGATGGCGATATTAAGGAATGTTTCACTGAAAATGTAGAACAACGCTACCGTGCTTATGGCTGGAATGTGGTGACTATTGATGGTCATAACGTTGAGCAGATTGAAAAAACCTTGTCTAATCGTACTCAGGATAAGCCGTTGTTGGTGATTGCAAAAACAAAAATCGGTAAGGGATCACCATCCTACGAAGGAAAAAGTGATGCTCACGGTAAGGCGTTTGGTGCAGAGGAAACAGCTGCGACAAAGAAAAAAATCGGATTACCTGAAACCTTATTTTTTGTACCTGATGACGTAAAAACATTTTTTGATGCAGTAAAGCAAAAAGGGCAGGCGCAGGAAGCCGAATGGAATGCCTCCGTTTCTACCTGGGCTGCTGCACATCCTGATAAAAAAGCCTTGTTTGATGCTTTATCCTCAAAAACATTAACGGAATCGTCTTTGGATGCGATTAAACATCTGGATATCAAACCAGGATTGGCTACCCGCCAGAGTTCCGGTCAGATTTTACAGGTTTTACATGATGAACTTCCTTTTGTTGTAGGTGGTTCGGCTGATCTTTCAAGTTCAGATAATACGTTTATGAAAAAAAGCGGAATTGTTGGGCCGGGTCAGTTTTCTCCTAGAAATATTAAATATGGGGTGCGTGAATTTGCTATGGGTGCCATGGCTTCTGGAATTGCGTTGCAAGGCCTTTTTGTTCCATTCTGCGGTACGTTTTTAACCTTCTCTGATTATATGAAAAACGCGATTCGTCTGGCTGCGTTGATGAAGCTACAGGTTGTGTATCAATTTACGCATGACAGTATTTTCCTTGGTGAAGATGGTCCAACCCATCAGCCGGTTGAACATCTGGCGGCATTACGCTCGATGCCTGATGTTACGGTTATTCGTCCTGCTGATGAAAAAGAGGTAAAAGGTGCGTGGTTGTTTGCATTGACGCATCAGGCTCCGACGGCATTGATTTTAAGCCGGCAAGGACTTCCATCTTTAGAAAATACCTCTGTGGATGGGGTTAGAAAAGGCGGGTACATTGTTAGAAAAGAAAAAAGTAATGCTGTAGATTTTTGTATTCTGGCAACGGGATCCGAGCTTCATCTGGCTGTACAGACAGCTGATGAGCTGGAGCAAAACCATGGCAAATCTGTTCGTGTGGTGTCTTTGGTATCGTTTGAAAACTTTGATAAACAGGATAAAGCATATCGGGAATCTGTTCTTGGACAGGCGACCCGTTATGTATCTATCGAAGCTCAAACGTCTTTCGGATGGCATAAATATATTGGAAAAGATGGTGTTGCCATCAGTGTAGATACGTTTGGCTTAAGTGCTCCTGCCAAAGATCTGGCCAGACATTTTGGTTTTACTGTCCCTCAAATTTTAGAAAAATTATTATAATAAACGCTTATGATTCGCATTAAAAATCTTAAAAAAATTCATAATAATGGTTTTGTAGCCTTGGATGGTATTAACCTTCACGTTGAAAAAGACGAGTTTGTGTATCTGGTAGGCCCGTCTGGAGCTGGAAAATCTACACTTCTAAATATGTTGTTTAGAGCGGATATTCCTACCTCAGGTGAAATTTTTATTAACAATTTTTCACTGAACTCCATCACATTAAAACAAATTCCTCTTTTAAGACGTAGTATTGGTGTGATTTTTCAGGATTACAAACTTTTACCTCGCAGAACCGTTTACGAAAACGTGGCGTTTGCCTTAAGGGTGATGCATTTTGATAGGTCACGTATTAAACGTCAGGTGACTCAGGTGCTTGAGCTTGTAGGGCTTCAGCAAAAAATGAAACATTTGCCGTCTGAACTGTCAGGTGGTGAGCAGCAGCGTATCTGTATTGCCAGAGCGATTGTGAATAATCCACCTATTTTGCTGGCTGATGAACCTACAGGAAGTCTTGATCCTGACACATCCTGGGAAATTATGCAGCTTCTCAGCAAAATCAATGCCAGACAAACGACCGTTATTGTAGCCACCCACAATAAAGCGATTGTAGACGATATCAGAAAACGGGTGGTTGCTATGGAAAAAGGCAGAATTGTGCGGGATAAACGCATGGGGATGTACGACGATGTTTAGAGATATGGCCTTTTTTATCAGTGAAGCGTTAATTGGAATGCGTCGTTCCGGTATTATGATTTTTATTTCTGTGGCGACGATTACGGTTTCTTTAATTGTTTTTGGGCTTTTCCTTCTTATCTCTGTTAACATCAATAATCTTACTAATTTTGTGTCTTCAAAGCTCGAAATCAGAGTATATTTAAAAGACTCTTTATCTCAGCAGGATGTTGAGGCGTTTCAAAAGCGTATTCAGCAGATGTCTGATGTGAAAGAAGTTGTTTTTGTCGATAAGGAATCGGCGTGGAAAAAGTTCAGGGATAATTTTCAAACCATGGATTTAGCCGATTTAATGGCTGAAAACCCGCTTCCGGATTCGTTTAGAGTGATGTTGAATCATAACGATCAAATTCCTATTATGGCCAAATATCTGCGTGGCTTTACCCAATATGTGGACGATGTGGGCTACATGAGCAGTATTGCTGAACGTATCGAAATTTTTGCCCGATTTACCAGAATTGCAGGTCTTGTTTTGGTGGGATTATTAACGGTAGCGACGCTGCTTATCACCGTGAATACTATTCGTTTAACCGTTATTGCCAGACAGAATGAAATTCTGATTATGCATCTTGTGGGTGCTACCCATCAGTTTATTCGTTGGCCGTTTATTATTGAGGGATTATTGATGGGTGCGTTGGGATCTACAATCGCCATTGCCTTTTTGAAATTTTTCTACACGTTTTTTGGTGTGAAATTTCAGGCCAGTGTCCCTTATTTTCCCTTGGTTTTTGACTCTGTGACCTTAAATCTGATTTACGGAATTGTGGCGTTAGTCGGGACAAGTTTAGGGGTTTTGGGTGCGTATATTTCCGTGTCCAAGTCGTTAAAATCAACCATATAGAAAGAGGGTTTTATGTTACAGTTTTTTAGAGAGAAAAAGCACGTTATTGGTTGGGCAATTGTAATCTTTTTTGTAGGAACCTTATTTACCGGCAGTATTTTCCTGGGTAATTTTGGAGATTTGTTTTCCTCAAAAAAAGATAATCAACATATGGAAGCTGTGGCGATGGTGGGTACAACGCCTATTACCGCTCAAAAATATATGTCTTTTTTAAACAAAACACTGGGACGTTTTAAGCCTGAAGATGTTCAGCGTCTGGATCCTGAGGTATCGGAATTTATCCAGTACTCAGCATTTTCAGAAGCCTTGCAGTTTACGATTTTGCTTGAGGGCGCTAATGAATCAAAAGTGGATGTTTCCTCTTCTGAAATCGATCAGGCTTTTGAAAGTGTGTACAAGGATTACGATGTAAAAGGTATGAAAGAGTTAAAAGAGCTTCTTAAAAAAGCCAACTATCCGTTTAAACAGTTTAAACAGGACTTAAAAGAAGATTTGTTGACTCAGAAATTTGCCAATCAGCTGATTGCTGGCGTTACTGTAACTGCTGAAGATATGCAGCGTTTTCCAACCGCAAACCCAAAAGAAATTCAACCTAAACTGTTACAGGCCAAACAGCAGCAGACGCTTCGTAATTATGTTCAGCAGACAATCGCAAAAAAACAGCTTGTTATTTCCAATGCGGTTTTAAAAGCCTACCATGGCAAAGCCTATAGCAATTTACCAATGGCTATTGGTGCCTACCAAAGCCAGGTTTCCGCAGCGCCAGGAAGCCCGATTCCACATTATCTGCTTGCGAAACTGTATCTTGTGGACAAACATATGGATGAAGCTGAACAGGAGCTTAAAAAAGGATCGTTGAAAATCGAATTAAACAAAGGTTTGGATTTTCCGTCTTACCATATGCTGTTAGGACGTGTTGCTGATGAGAAAGGCCGTGTTGCATCAAAGAATGCCGAGTATCAGCTGGCCTTTGATTTATCAGGCAACAGCGAGGTTTCCCTGCGTCAGATTCTTCAGCAATTTAAAGAGAAAAAAGAAAAAGCATGGGAAAAACGTGTTGAAGATAAGCTAAAAGGATTGAACCTGACTCAAAAATGATAGGGTTTGATAAACTACGCTGGTTTAGTCTTTTTATTACAGCCATACTGGTTTTTGGTCTGTTTGTTTTATCAAAAACCGTTAATTTTCCTGATTATTCCGGCGAGTATAAAACGCTTATCAAAACTCAGCCCCGTTTACATGAACATTCATTAACGTCTACTATTCAATTTTCGACTGGTGATGTGATGTTTTTTCCATCGTCTGTAACCGAACTGTATACAATGAATTTATTGTATAAAACAAAAAAATCAGATCCTTTTGTACGGTTTGTGCCGTCTGAAAATGCATCATTTATACTGAACCTGCCTCCAAATGCCCAGTTTGGGGCCAAAAGTTTTTTGAATTTCGGGTTATCACAACAGGTGGTTCATCGGATTTTTTTGAACACCAAAACATCCAAGGCGACCTTCCAATTGGGTGGGGTACCTATTGAAGTTTTAAAAATTAATACTGGGGCCGGAAAACTGTTTCTGGATTTTAATCAGCCGAATCCAGTCACCTTAAATACGTTGACCATAGAATCGGGAGCATCTGCCTGTACGGTTAAATCCTTTAATAATGCCAAAGCAGTAAATGTTCTGTTAAAAAGTAAAGCTGGCGTATATAGCTTGGATTTTTCAGGAAAACAGTTTCTGAACTCTACGGTGAGGCTTCAAGGTCAAATGTCCAGACTCACGTTATCCGTGCCTAAAGCCGTCCAAATGATGGTTGTGCTTGAAAGTGAATTGTTGAGTATCAAACAAGGCAATCTTGTTCGTAGAGATCCATTGCATTATGTGACCCCGGATTTTGATAGCCAAAAACCGTATACAACTGTTTATGTTCATGTTGGCGCCGGACAAATTGTTATTACAAACTAGGAGGAAAAATCATGGCATCATCCTATAAAGGTGGATTGGTTACTGGAATTACGGTATTTTCAATAGGACTGGTTTTTTTACTGGATAATCTGGGAATTGTGGATATTTCCATTGTGTGGCCGGTTATTCCTTTAAGTCTTGGTTTGGGATTGTTAATCAAACATTTTAAGCCGTAGTTTAAAGTTGTTTAGACATACAAACATTATCGGGTGATCTTACAGGAAATTTCACAGTTTTGTACCTAAGTTTTTCACATTGATTTAAAAAAATGGCTGTTTGATAAAGGCCTATGGGGTGGGTAACCGGGTTAAAAAAACTTGTGTCGCTGGGGCCATCAATGGCGTCGGAAGATCGTGTGCTTTTGGATTTTTACAGGACTGTTTTTAATGCGCCTGAGTGTTTACTGTGTCTGGATACCTCATTACACACTAAGTTTGTGCAATTAAAAAGAAATTCCAGACTCTGGGTTCTGGATAGGTTAAAAGAGCCTGATCCTGCTCATTTTCAGGTTTTGGGTCATCCTGTTTTTAGAATCGAACATAAAAATAATCCCTCCATACGATTGTTTTTTCTGAAAAATCAGGCCACTGGAAGCTTCTTAGAAAGGCAATCCTGTCTATGGTTGGTGGTACCGGAGCCGTTTTTTTAATAGATGATTTGAGTTCAGTTCTTCAAGGGAAAGACAAGTTGTTTTTTTGTGAGTTTTCAGCTCGATTTCAGCCGATAGCTTATTTATTAACCGACGATCAGCATCGTTGGATACAGGAAGGTGCCGCAAAGTCTGTTAAACATCCACCGGCTGGCGCAACATCCCGAGCAAGGACAGAACACGTCGAACAGCCTGCACATGAAGAAGAAGACCTGGTTGCCTGTTTCAGGCAGCATTTTTTATCGGATTTAGGCCAGTCTTTAGAGAGAAATGTGGATCTTTTTCTCTATTGTTTATCCCAATCGTCCAGTCGTAGTGATCAGTTATTGGATATGGTTCTAGAGGAGGCTGTTTTCTCTAAAATTAAAAAAACATTCCCTGGGAAAAAACAATGACGCTTGGTGAGTTTTCCGCAAATGTAAGCCATGAATGGAGTACTCTTATAGATACTCTGACGCAAAATGGGTGGCTTTTCTCTCCTTACTGATGATTATATTGAGTTACGCCTTTAACACCTGGAAGGCACAGCCAGATCATCGAGCTTGATCTCACATAATTTTACACAGTAATATGGATAAATGCGCACCGTGTTTATCCGACTTATGCTTCTGTTGGTCTTTTTTGCCTCTATTCTTCATGCTCAGACTCCTGAAATCGTGGATATAGATCAAATTTCACTGGGTGAAAAAAGCCTTAGTTTTGATAGTCCTGTAATAAAACAGAATCAGGATCTCTATGTTCCAGTTCGGGAAATTCTACCTATTATTGAGGCTACAATGGGCTACAGCAGTCAGGATGATCAGTACTATTTAACGTTTAGAAAACAAAAACAGACGCTGTATCTCTCTCAAAAAACATCCGAAATTACGTATCAGCAGAAAAAAATAAAATTACAGACGCCTCTTCTTTTTTATGAGGGAAGTTTATACGTTCCCATTAACAGCTTTTTCCATATTCTGGGCTTAAAAGTGCTGGTTCAAGGCAATAAAATTTCCTTATTTAAAGGGACGATTGAAAAAGCGGCCCCTGCAACATCTGCTCAGCTGACAATGGATGTCGTTGAGGAAGGCTATACCCATATTTTAAGATGGAAAACCTCAAAAACACTTCACGAACCCCGGTTAATTCCTTTGGAAAACAGCTCGGGTTTTGTGCTGGAATTTTTTGATGCCTCCATTCAAAAATCGCCTAAAATTACCTTAAGTGAAAACAGTCCTGTTCAAAGTATTCAGCTTGAACCATCGTCGCCAACCTCATCCAGACTTCTTGTGAAGCTTAAAAATCCAACCTTATTTTCGAGTGTTTTGCCCAAACAAAATGGGGGAGAAATCGTTTTTTTCAGCGAAATCATCGGATTAAAAGAAACAAAATTAAAACAGGGCTACAGCGTGAAGGTGATGTTTAAGGGAAATGCGTTGTATTCATTGGGGTTTTTTGATCAGCCTAATCGTTTAGTTGTAGATTTTACACATACAGTTTCGAAGCTGCCAAATCAGTTTAAAACAGAATTTCAGCATGCTCCGTATTCACGGATTCGAAATTCCCAGTTCCAGCTAAATCCTGCTATTGCACGCCTCGTTTTTGATTTGAAAGAAAAACCTGTTTTTGATATTAAACGAGGACCTCATGATGTGGAGTTTATTTTTAAAACGGAAAAAGAGGAGAAAAAGGCCCCGACCATCGTTAAGGTGGTAAAACCCAAACAACCTAAGCCGCTGGAAGGAAAATTGATTGTTATCGATCCCGGACACGGCGGTGATGATCCCGGTGCATTAATGGATAAACATTTTTTTGAAAAAGAATATACGCTGGATATTTCAAAACGGCTTTATTTATTGCTGACACAGCTGGGGGCTCAGGTTGTCATGTGCAGGCAGGGTGATCAGAACCCAAGCCTGGAAGAGCGTACAAAACTGGCCAATTTTAACAAAACCGATGTATTTATCAGTGTGCATATCAATTCGTTTATTACACCGTTTATCAATGGTACCGAAACTTATTATTACAAATACAAAGACGAAGCTTTAGCTCAGGCTGTACATGAAGAGTTAATCAAAAGCCTGAAACTAAATGATAAGGGATTAAAACGTGCCCGGTTGTACGTCTTACGGAATTCCACGATGCCATCCGTACTTATCGAGCCGTTATTTATCACAAATCCTGCTGAATTTCAGTTGCTCAGTCAACCATATTTCAGACAAAAAATAGCCGGAGCATCGGCACGCGGGATTATCAAATTTTTAAAAGAGGCTCCAAAACCTGTAAAAGAGTAGTCCTGAGCAGGAAAAATGGTTTATAATGTGATTAAATGAAAAGACTAGTGTATAGTAAGATTTTAAGCCGTTTTTTTTCAAAAAATCGATCTGAAACAGGTTCGATGTACATTATGACGGTTTTTATGTTGATGACACTGACGCTTTTGGCCGTATCCTATTGGAAGATGATAGAAATTAATACACAAAACATGGAACTTAAAGAAGGAGAATTGCGGGCGTTTATGGCGGCACGCGGTGGAATAGAAGATGCTGTATACGAACTGGGTGCTTTTCGTGCCTGGTCTGCTTCCGAATTATCGTCCCAGTGGCAGCAGTCCGGGGTTGATACATTTTACAAATCAACAACAGGTGCAACTCCTTTAACCCATTTTGATTCTCCGACCACCATTTCCGTTACGGTTACGGGCGATCCTGCGACAGATACGGTAAATATTACCTCTGTTGGTCAGGTACGATTATTTAACAGACAATTTATGAAAACTTTTTCAGCCCAGGTTATACGTTCCTCTCCCAATAATGAAATCCACATTGTGACTATTCAGGAAAATTGATGGCTGAAAAAACCGTTAGAACCGTACTTGGAATTGAACTGACAGAAAGCTTGATTATCTTAACCGAGGTTGGGATAACGGCTAAGAAAAAACCTGTGCTGCAATCGTTTCGGGTACTTACAACCCCAAGTAAAGCTATCTCAGGAACAGAGCTTGTATCTCCTGAAGTGTTGGCCGACCAGATTAGCCGTGCCTTAAAGGAAATGAACACCCAGGTAAAAGACGTGATTGTGGCCTTAAACCATGATCGTTTTTTAAAGCATTTGGATAAATTTCCAGCTATGTCTGATGACGATCTGCTTCATGAAATTGATCAAAAAATCAGAACCAGCCAGATTTTTTTAAGCGAGGATTTTGAGTGTGGATTCCAGCATCCTCAGGATGATGGTGATCATAAACTTATTCCTGTTTTATATGCAGCTTTAGGATCTACCAGTATCGATTCCATAAAATCATTGTGTGAAATTCTGGAATTGAACCTGGTTGGGATAGATCTGGTTCCTTTATCCATTTTAAGGGTGATGAGCTTTCATTCCGAAACCCCGTATTTTCTGGGTATCAGCGTAGAAGAAAACTGGTTGGATATGAGCATTGTGTATGAATCCAACGTGTTATTCACGCAAACTCTCAGAGTGCCTATTTCTGTCAGTGTAAACCCTGATGCCGGACTTACAAATACCCTGGATCAGATCGATTTCTTTTTGATGGCGTTTTTTAACGCCTATCCAAAGTTTCAAAAACCCGAAGAAATTGTGGTGTTTTCACGACTGGATGTGGTCCAAAAATTTTTCCCGACTCTGGAAGCCAAATTTCCTGATATCCCATGTTCCATATTTGATATCAGAAACTGTATCAATCTCGAATCTGTAGCCTCAGATACACGGCTTGCGGATGTGTCTCAGGTGCTTGTTCCTTCCATCGGATTAACCTATAAATTTTTTGAAAAACCTGGTGCTACCCTCAATTTAATCACCATTAAACGGCAGTTTGCGCCGCTTATAAATCGCAGACAATTATCCTTAACCCTTTTGGGTATCGGTGCCCTGGCGACCGTAAATGTGGGCGGGCATTTTTATTTAAATTATGCGTTAAAATTATTGGAACAGAATATTCAAACCACTCAGCGCTCTTTGGATACCTTCCAGACCGGCGAATTTATGAGCCGCCAGCATGAACTGGATTCGTTAACCCGAAAAATTACCTTCTACGATCAGCTATCCAATCAAAAATATCCCAAAGCTCAGTTGTTACAGGATATTGCTTCAAATCTGCCAAACGATTTGTATCTCGAACATTTTACATTTGAAGATCCTAAAAAGATTAATATCAAAGGGGCGTCAACCAGTCAGCGTTCGATTTATCAGATTATAAGTCAGCTTAAAACCGTGTATAAAAATGTTATGATTTCCAGTATCTTAACCGATTATTCCGATCGTATGCCCGTACATAAATTTGAAATTCAATTCTCCATGGAACCGTAATGAAATTTTTAGATAGCTTTATACAACTATTAGATGAAAAATTTGAGTTTTTGAGGCAGTATCAGCGCTATGTCTATTCGGCTGTTTTGGTACTTGTGGGGCTTCAGCTTTTTTATATTTTCCTGCTTCCAAAGCTGTTAACCTATCAGGCCAGACGTCATCATCTGGTTATGATTGAGAAAAAAATCAAGGAAAAAAAGAAAATTTTATTGGATAAGGAAAACGTAGAGCGTGAAGTTGTGAAGCGTTCCCAAACCCTACAGGAGAAACAGAATCTGATTTTCTCTGAAGAGGATTTTAATCAGTTTTCCATTCATACGTTGTCAAAAATGGCCGAAGATCATGGCTTAAAAATGGTGTCCATTTTGTATAAAACGCCTCAACCGATTGCCGAAGGTATTTTATCCTGTCCGATGTCTTTGAAGCTGGAAGGCGACTATGCCGGCTTTTTGGGCTTTATTACCGAGCTTGAAGTGCTTGAAAAAACGGTGAAAGTAAATCAGTTTGCCATTAATACAAAATCCATTCGTCCGTTTAAATTGAGTTTAGATCTTGAAATTCAGGGGTATATGGTTAAGGATCCACAACAACGCCTATGAAAAATATCTTCTGTTTAATACTTGTATTGCTGGGTTTGACGGTTTCGACTTTCGGTCAGGGAAAGTTTAGAGACCCGTTTTTTCCACCGTTTCAAACGTCTCCACGAACATCAGTGACGCAAGGTGCCCCTTTCCCAAATGTTCCTGATCCTTCAGGCTATGGATTAGCGCCTGCACCGGAACCTGTAGTCGAAAAAATGTTTTTAACAGGAATTATCTGGGATGAAGAAAAACCCTATGCCATGGTGACCTATCAAAATAGAAAGCATACGGTTTCAGTTAATGATACAATTGCTGATAAGCAGGTTGTTCAGATTACCCGTAGCCGTGTTATTCTTAAGTCTCGAACAAAGACCTATATTTTAGAAGTAGGAAAAGATACGCTTTTATGAACCGTTTTTTTAAAGTTATCAGTGCCTGTCTAGTTGTGTTTATGGCGTTTCAATCGCTGTGTTTTGCGCAACAGGCTCCCACATTAAGAGTGACAAGCCCCGCAAGAGGGTTTCAAACAGCCTCCTCTAACGTCATTATTGAAGGTATTTATATCCCAGGATCCGATAAAGACTCGGTGATGATTAATGACAGTGTTGTTGCTTTGCCACGTTCATTTCGTTTAGCGCAGCCGTTGTTGTCTCTAGGTAAAAACACCTTTAATTTTAAAGTATTTTCAAACAAAACACTGGTTCAGGATTTTAATGTGGATGTTGTACGTCTGGATGTTAAACCTACCATTTTTCTAACAGAGCCAAAATCCGATATCAGCGATAGTAATTCGGTTCTGTTTCGTGGTTTTGTAAACAATGCCGATACATTGACTTTGAATGGCGATTCCTTGAATATTGGCCCACAGGGCGATTTTGCTTATTCTATTTTGCTCGCACCAAACGAATATACCAATGCTAAGCTTGTTGCAACCTCTCCCGGTGGTCTGACTCAGACTTTGGAAAAACGCCTGTTTTTTAAATCAACAGCAAAAGCTCCAGAGAAAAAGCCGGATATTATGGTCAGACGTGTTGAGCCTGTTAAAAAGGTTGAAACAACAACGCCTGTTGTTCAAAAAGAAATAACTCCACCTGTGCAAAAAGAAGAGCTGCTTGTTTCAGATGTTGCTGTAGCACCCTTTATTAAATCGTCAGCCCCAAAACCGTATGTGTCTGTTACAAATCCTCAAAAAAATTCCGTGCTTTATACCAATCAGTTTACGCTTGAAGGAAACGTAAAAAATACCAGAGAACTTTATGTGAACAATAAATTCCTGAAAACCAGCCAAAGTGGAAAATTTAAAGAAACCTACGCTATTTCTGATCCTGGTTCTTATTTATTCAACCTTTATGCTGTGGGGTTTGATAATCAGGTATCTACAACATCGATTCGTGTTACAAAAGCAGATCCTGATGCCAACATTAACGAAGATTCCCAACTCCCTCCTGATCTTCAGGAAGCCCTGTCAAAACGCGTTACGTTGGAATTGTCTGATGCCGATGTAAAAGAAGTGTTTCGGATTTTATCCAAAAAAAGCGGCCTTAATATTGTGTCTGATAACAGCTTAAACGGAAGCGTAAATATTTATCTGAAAGATTCAACAATCAGAAACGCCATTCAGTTTATTTTGGATACACAGGGACTTACTTACAGAGTGGTTGATAACACCATTGTTATTGCTTCTCCTCAAAAACTCGATTTGCCTACAAAAGTGGGTACAAAAATTTTGAAGTTAAACAACCTTAAGGCGAAAGATGCAGAAGCTGTTCTAAGCCAGCATTTGTCGAAAGGCGAGTCTGTTCAGGCTGTTGCTCAGGATAATCTTCTGGTTATTACGGCAGATTCTGAAAAGTTTAATCAGCTTACAGCAATTGCTAGACGTCTGGATGCCCAAAAAGTGCCTCAGGTCTTTTTAGAAGTTCAGATTATTGAATCGTCTTCAACAGCGTTAGAACAAAAAGGTATTGCCTGGCCCAGCACGCTGGCTTTGGGCGTGGAAGCTAATATTACAAACGAAAAAACTGTTATCCAAAGCAATCCATCTTTCAGAGCCGTTGTGCGTATGCTGGAAGAAGAAGGAAAAGCTAAAGTATTGGCTAGCCCAAGCCTTAAAACCTTAAACGAAGAAGAAGCCGAAATCTTCATCGGCGATAAAACCCCGGTTGTACAAAATATTGTTGATACCACAGGCCGTATTTCAGAATCCGTCATTTTTGTGGATTCCGGCATTACCTTAAAAGTTCTACCTTCCATCAATCCTCAAACCAAAGAAATCCGTTTAAAAATAAGACCTGAAGTCAGTCTTATTAACGGCTACAAAGGTCCAAACAACGATAAACCTGTTATTAAAACCCGCAAAGTAAACACGGTTGTTTCCGTAAAGGACACAGAAACCGTGGTAATCGGTGGACTATTTAACTCAAACGAAACAGATACCAAAGACCAGATCCCAATGCTTGGAAATATCCCAATCATTGGAAATCTGTTCTTCACTGCAGGCTCAAAAGAAAAGAATCAGACAGAGCTTATCATCAGTGTGACTCCAAGAATTGTAGAGCCGGATGACAGCTCCGCCAAAGTCATCCCTCTAACCGATAGGTAAAAATCCCCTTCCCAGAAGGGGTGGCAGCGAAGCTGACGGGGTAGTTCTATTTTTTAGTCGTTGTAGCTGTTTTTGCTGCAGTTGTAGTAGTAGTTGCTTTAACAGGCACTGCCTTAACAGCTACCTTCGTTTTTGCAGCCGCCTTAACGGGTGCTTTAACCGTAGTTTTTACCGTACTAACCGCCGTAGCCTTATTCTTAGTAGCTACCGCCGGCACAGCTGTTACACTTTTCGTAACCACCGCTTCAACCTTTGCCGCTTTCTGATCTTTCAGCGCATTCACCTTTGTTTCCAGCTCAACTTTTTTTGCTTCCAACTCCACTTTTTTCGCATCATAATCATTTTTTAAACGATTAAAATCAGCTTGAAGATCAACCGCGTGGGCAGATGAAACCAATCCAAATACTAAAAGTGAGATATACAGGCTGTATTTATACGTGTTCATAAAAGTTCCTTTATTAAAAAATATGGGTCATGTTTTTAACAGTTTGGGGTGGGGATGGTCAAGCGTCTTCTTTTTGGCGGGCTTTCCTGTCGAAGCCGATGGTGGCGATATCGTCCAAAAATTTATTGTCTTCTTTATCCATCAGTTTTTTCCGGGCTATTTTTTTCTTTTCCCTGTCTTTTTCCATGATTTTTCTGGCTTTTACGGCTTCAATCAGTTTTAAGCGCTGGGCTTCTTTTTTTTCTTCAGCTTCTATGCGTTTTTGGGTTTGGGCGGCGATATCATCTTTTAGTTTTTCCAGGAAATATTTTCTGGCGGTGATCATTTGGACATTGGCAACGTCGCCCATCATCAGTTCTCGAAGTTCCAGATATTGCAGGCGTTCCTGATCGATGAGTGCCTGTTCTTTTTTTATTTCCTCTTCAAGCTGGCGGATGGTTTCGTTGTATTTATCCTGTTCCTGTTTTTCCTGGATAATACGTACCTTTAAAACAGTTTGGAGGTTGTAAGTAAAGCGTTTGCTTTTTTTGATTTTTGACATGAAGATTTAAACGTTTAAGAAAACATTCGGATGAGATTTTTGACGGAATCATCAAACTCGATATTTTCATCGGTGGCCTGTCTTAAAAATCCGTTTACGGCATCAATTTTGCTGACGGCGTAATCGATTTTGGGGTTACTGCCTTTGGCATAAGCACCGATGTTTATCAGGTCTTCGGCTTCATTGTAGCGGGCCAGAACTTCTCTTAATTTTCCTGCAGCAGCTTTGTGTTCGGATTTATTGATTACCGAAAATAAACGGCTGACGCTTTGGCTGACATCGATGCAGGGATAATGATTTTTTGCGGCAAGATCCCTGGAGAGAACCATGTGTCCGTCCAGAATACCTCTGGCCGCATCGGCGATGGGTTCGTCCATGTCGCCACCGTCCACGAGTACGGTGTAGATAGCGGTGATAGATCCCTTATCCGAGGTGCCGGCACGTTCCATTAACCGGGGTAACATGGCAAATACTGACGGAGTGTATCCTTTTGTGGTGGGAGGCTCTCCGGTGGCTAACCCGATTTCACGTTGTGCCATGGCAAACCGTGTTACCGAATCCATCATGAACAGCACGTTTTTGCCCTGATCTCTAAAATATTCGGCGATGGCTGTTCCAACCATGGCTCCTTTTAAACGGATAACCGGCGGATTATCTGACGTTGCACAGACAACCACAGACTTTTTCAATCCTTCTTCGCCCAGGGATTCTTCAATAAAATCTTTAACCTCACGGCCACGTTCGCCAACCAGACTGATGACGTTAACATCTGCCTCGCAGTTTCTGGCCAACATACCCATGAGGGTGCTTTTTCCTACACCGGATCCAGCAAAAATACCGATACGTTGTCCTTTTCCAAGGGTTAAAATCCCATCAATGGCTTTTACACCGGCCTTTAAAGGCTCGCTGATACGGGGACGCTGCACGGGATCCGGTGGATCCCTGTCTATCGGATAGATCGCATCAAAATCCAAAGGCCCTTTTCTATCCATCGGGTTTCCAAGCCCGTCTAAAACCCGTCCTAATAATTGGGGTCCAACTTTAACTTCAATAGGTCGTCCAGTTGCCAGAATTTTACTTCCAGGTTTTATCCCGCTGATGGGGCCAAGCGGCATTAATAGGACTTTCTCTTCTTTAAACCCTACAACTTCGGATAGGATGAATTTTTCATCTTCAATAAAAATCTTACATAATTCACCAATCGAAACGCCCTGTACCTGCGCTTCTACAACCAGTCCTACAACCTGGCTTACTTTGCCAACGACCCGTATAAGTTCGGCTTTTTGAATGGATTCCAGAAGAGGATCGAGGTTAAAAATCGGCATGGTCGTTAAACGCTTTGAAAAGCAGTTTTTCGATCGTATCAAACTTCATGCGCATGCTGGAGTCTACATATCCCATTTTGGTTTCGATGACACAGCCACCAAAATCAATTTTGGAATCGTCCTGAACTTCCAGTTTTTTGATGTCGGGAAGCCGATTTAAAATAACGTCCTGATGCTCTCTGACAATATGGGATTGTGTGGGATTTACACGGATAACCACTTTATCTTTGTCGGTGATGCGTGTTAGGGCATCGTCAACAATGGCCATAAAATCCTGAGGATTGTTTGATAATTTTTGATTGATGATTTTTTCTGCGATTTCAAGGGCCAGTGTTAATAATTCAGGTTTTGCAGAGTTCAAAATCTGTTTTTTTTCGGTGGCCAGGCTGTTAATCATCCCAAAAAGGCTGTCTACTTCGGGTCTTAATTCGTCATAACCCTGATTTTTTCCATCGGTGTAGCCTTGTTTTTGTGCGTTGGATAAAATGGTGTTTTTTTCGTTTTCAATTTCAGCTAAGGTTTGCTGACGTATCTGACTGAGTTCACTGTTTAACTTGTTTTGTGCCTGAATTCTGGCTTCTTCCAGTTGTTGCTGCATGGCGGCTTTTGCAGCATAAGGATCCATATGTTGAATGGGTTCGATGTCTATGGTGTTGATGGGTTGCTGTTGTTGAACTGGTTGATACAGCTTTTTAATGGATTTTAAGGTCTCAAGCGTTTTTGTGGAGTCTGCTTTTTTAACATCTTTTAAGACACGCGCTTGTTTTTGAGAGTCTTTTTTTGGAACAGACCGCTCTTTTTTAGGGGAAACTGGAGGATTGCCTTTGCGTTTTAAAATAGCCATAATTCTTGTCCTATACTATAATCTATTTCCTGATGATTTCCTACCCGGAGCTTTCTCCTTTTTTTTTGCAAATAGGCCCGATTTCCCTACGTTGGTACGGGTTGTCTTATATTTTGGGTTTTGTTTTCGGCGGAATTTTAATGGCGAAGCCACTAAAACAACGATTTGGATTTACAACAGACGACATTTTTAACCTGATTTCTTCCGTTATTATCGGGATTTTATTGGGCGGACGACTTGGCTACATTTTGTTTTATGATCTGAGTTTTTACGCTCACAATCCCTTTGAAATTCTGGCGGTCTGGCATGGCGGCATGTCGTTTCATGGCGGTGTTATCGGTGCGGTTTTAGCCTTATTTTTATTTTGCCGATCGTTAAAGCGGCCGTTTTTATCTGTTCTGGATGTGTTGACGGCTGTGTCTCCTGTAGGACTGGGATTGGGACGTCTGGCCAATTTTGTAAACGGAGAACTTTACGGCAGAGTTAGCACCGTATCCTGGGCCATGATTTTTCCCAACGGAGGTCCTTTGCCACGGCATCCGTCGCAGTTGTACGAAGCCTTTTTTGAGGGCCTGATTTTATTTGTGATTCTGTACCCGTTGATGTTGAAATTTAAATCATCGCGCGGGGAGATTTTTGCTGCGGGACTTTTGGGATATGGACTCATTCGATTTGGCATCGAATTTGTAAGAGAACCTGATACACAACTTGGATTTTTGTGGCTGAATTTAACGATGGGACAATGGCTGTGCCTGGCTATGATGGGCTGCGGTGTGTTGGTTTTATCCATTCTGACGTATCAAAAAAAACAGGGTGAGCGTATTTAATAATAAAATACATTGCTTACTTGAGTTTGAAATGTTAAGGTTTAAGTAGGATTTTTACACCATGCCTTTTCCTCACCAACACGTTTTAGGACTGCGATTTTGGACAGCCCAGGACATTAATCTTGTCTTGGAGCAAGCGAGGTCGTTGAAATCGGTTCTATCACGTACAACCAAACAAGTCCCGACTTTACGGGGAAAAACCATCCTCCAGCTCTTTTTCGAGCCTTCCACACGTACACGTTTGTCTTTTGAAATGGCTATTAAGTTAATGGGAGCCAGCAGCGTTGAAATGATTGTGGAAAGTAGCTCGGTAAAAAAAGGCGAATCTTTATCCGATACAATTTTAAACGTTCAGGCCATGGGTATCGATGGGGTTGTGATCCGCCATAAACATGGGGGAGCGCCTTATTTTATATCGCAATGCCTGAATATTCCGGTTATTAATGCCGGAGATGGTTTTCATGAACATCCTACCCAAGGGCTTTTGGATGTATTTACCATGACGGAGCATCACGGAAATTTGGCTGGGAAAAATATTTTGATTTGTGGTGATATTTTGCATTCCCGCGTGGCGCGTTCCAATATCTGGGCGTTAACAAAGCTGGGTGCCAATGTGTTTGTATCAGGACCTCCTCCGCTTTTGCCTCAGGGGCTGACGGAGTTGGGCGTGAAGGTGATTCATAACCTTGATGCCGCTATCCCTATGATGGACATTATCAATGTGTTACGCGTTCAATACGAGCGTCAGGAAATGGGCTATTTCCCATCTGTCAGAGATTACAGACGTTTCTATGGCATTACTAAAGAACGATTAAAACACGCTAAATCTGATGTATTGATTCTGCACCCTGGACCTATGAACAGAGGCATTGAAATTGATTCTGACGTAGCCGATGGTCCTCACAGCGTGATTCTGGAGCAGGTGACTAACGGCGTAGCTGTGCGAATGGCTGTGATGTACATGTTGTTTTCAAGCCAGGAAGGACAGTCCTAAATGAGCGAAACCATAGCTTTTATCGACGGTCAGGTTTTTAATCCCAAAACAAAGTCGTTCGAGCAGCAGAATATTGTGCTTTCAAACGGACAGTGGGTTGGCGCCGGATATGTTCCTGATGAAGATCCATCCACCGTTGTTTACTCTATAAAAAATTATCATCTTGTTCCTAATGTTACCGATAGCTGGGCGATTGTAGACAGCCGTGACACTGCCCAAAAAATGTGTGAAGCCGGCGTAACCGCATCTGCAGCGTTGCCATCATCAAAAATAGCCTGTGATACCCCCGAATCCTTTTTTATGACAGCCTTATCCGGCAACGAGTTTCCCTTGTCGTTGTTCTGGTTTTCAGCCCTTACCCAGGGTAAAAAAGGCAGCCATCTTGCCGAGTTGACCCTGTTAACCGAAAAAGGTGCCATTGGTTTTTCAGATGGCGGAAATTCTCCGGATTTTTCTCCGTTGATGAAACATGCTTTTCATTATTCAAAGTTATTGGAAAAACCCCTGGTGATTTCGCCTGCCGATCCTCAACTCTCTGATGGCGGGATGATGAATGAGGGGTATTATTCGTCTATTCTGGGTGTAAAAGGCATTCCGGCTGTGGCTGAAACTATTCGTCTGGCCAGAGATTTACAGCTTTTGGAAGCCTATGGCGGTCATCTCCATGTTTTCCCGATTACCACAGCTGGTTCCGTAGAGTTGATTCGTGCTGCCAAGCAAAAAGGCCTGTCCGTAACCTGTGGAACAGCCCCTCATTATCTGATGTTCACCGAGGCTGATATGGATTTTTATCCAACCTCAAAAAAAGTTTTTCCTCCATTACGAACTCAAAACGATGTAACTGCTCTGATAGCCGGTTTAGCCGATAAAACCATCGATGTACTGGCCTCCCATCACACCCCATGTTCCCGAGACGAAAAACACACGGATTTCCTTCAGGCCAGTTTCGGTGCCTCAACCGCATCCGATTGGATTTCTGCGGCGTTAACTGTTTGCCATCACACCCATAACATTCCTTTAACGGATATTTTTACGGCTGTATCCGTTACTCCTAAAAAAATCTTTAACCTGACTTTGCCGTCCTGGGGCCTGCGTTCAAAGCCCAGTTTTTCCATTTTTGATCCCAATGCCGATTTTGTGTCTACCGATCCTCTTAGCCCGTTTTTTAACAGGCCGCTTAAAGGAAAATGTTTGGCAACGGTGGTTAACGGGCAAATGATGTTTAAATCAGACACTCTGATTCAGCAAAATGTAGCATCGTGAGGAACCCAACAGCCCTTTCATGAATAAAACAAAACTAGGACTTTTTTTAGCGATACTTTTGGGCGGGGTCGTTTTAGTTGAGGGTGCATGGTGGTTAAAACTGCAACAGGATAACCAGCAGAAAACCGCATCGCCTTTGACTGTGGATGAAGAAAAAGTTAAGCAATCCGTGTCTGCGGTATTGGACAGAAAAGTAGGGAAGGGACACTATGTTGTCTCCGTAAAATCCACGTATTCCGAAAAGGCGGAGGAGTCTCAGCAAGTTACTCTCACACCCGGGAAGGTAACGCTGAACCGTGTGGTGGCCTTAACCCCGGATCAGGTAACGGAAAATGCCCAGGAACCCGAAAAACCCAATATCCCTATCGATGCCAGAGTTAATGGTTCTAATCCCAAACGGGATTTACCGGGTTTTCCGTTGTTGTCTATGGCTCCAAATGCCCAAAATCAGGCTAAAAAAGCGCAGGCAAAATCTCAGCAGTTACCGTTTAAATCACAAAAAACATCTACAGGGGAAGTGTATTACAGTCAGCAGGTTGTAAAAACCACAACACCTATTCAGCTGAAAAACCTGTCTGTTTACGTGATTGTGGATGAAAAAAGCCTCAAGCGATTAAACATTCATCCTAAAAAACTGGCAGATGTATTGAAGCAGGCAGCGGCTTTAAATGAACAATCCGGTGATGTTCTTGTGTTAACCTCTTATAAATTTTCTGAAAATTATTTTGGATTGAGGCAGTATTTTTGGGAAACCCAGGAAACCCTGGATGCCCTGAACCTGTCGATCTGGGGTATTTTAGGTGCTTTTGTCATTGTATTGTCAGGAGCGTTGGCTGTTATGGCCTTTCGGTCAAAGCGTAAACGTCTTCAACGGGAAATGGCGGCAAAAGAGAAGAAAAATGAGCTTGAAATCGAAAAGATGGAAGAAGAACGCAAGCAGAAAGATCATCATTTTTCTGCAATGTGTAAAGATCTGATAGCCTTTGTGGATAAAAATCCCTCTGTAGCAGCCAATGTGATGGCAGAAGTGGCCATGTCACCTTTAGATTCGGTGATGACAACTTTATCTCCGGCTAAAAAAGCTGGATTCTTTTTGTTGTTTTTAGAAGCTGAAACCCCAGAAACTGCTAAAAAAGTATTGTTGGAGTTGGGAGAAGATGCTGCAAAAATCATCCTGAAAGATCATCAGACCTACTCAAAAATTGACGGCTGGGTGATGTTTTCCATCATCGAAGAATTTTATACCCTTCTGGTTCAAAAGAAACACATGGTCACCGGTCCAACTATTGCAAACAAGCTGTTTAAAAATACGTTTGGAAAATCGATTCAGGAGCAGAATTCTTTAGAGTTTTCTTTCCATTTCACAGGTTCCGTTGATGATAATAAACTGCTTCATTTCTTAGGTCAGGAGCCTCTTCAATTATCGGCGTTGATGTTTAGCTTCATGGATGAAAACCGTGTGGCTGCGCTACTGTCGGCCTTACCGTCCACAAGAGCCGTTGCAATTTCAAAACTAATGGTTGTGCTGGATGTGCCAAGTTATGCGTTGCTTGAAAAATTGTCATCGGCACTTGAAACCCGATTATTCTTCCAGGAAATTAACGCAGACAGGCAGGAAAAAATGCTTCGGTTGTCTCGTATTATTGAAAAAATTCCAAGCTCTATCCGTGAGCAGTTTATGCAGGAGATGGAAACTCACGATAAAGATCTGGTACAGGAAATTAAACGAATGGTCTTTACCTTTGAGGATCTTGCGTTATTATCAGACGACCATCTTGCCTACCTTCTTGCAGAATGTGGTGTTGAAACTGTAGCTTTATCCGTATTGAAATGTACATCGGGGCTGGCCCAGAAAATCATGAATAATGTGTCCGCACGTATAAAAGAGGCTATAGACGAAACCCAAAAGGTCAGTTCCACAATTTCCGATCAAAAAATTGAAAAAGAGCAGTATAATTTATTGAAACTGGCCAGAGAACTGGCATTACAAGGCAAAATCACAATGAAAAAAAATGAGACCCTTTCCTGATGTTTTATAAAACTTTTTTTAAAGAATCCGCCTTGTCTTTGGCGGAAAATATCTCCAGCTATTTGAAATTTCAGGTGTCCATTGTGGGAATCGACATGGTGAAATCGGATTTCAGGACTTTGGCACAACGGCTTCCAGAGCAGGCGTTTTTTGGGTTGATGAGTGTGGAAAATCAGGGGTTTTTGATTCAAACCGGCTCTCAATGGATAGCGAAAGCCTCGGACAGGTTGTTGGGTGGGACGGGGACTCCTCAGCTTTTGGAAGGCATGCCTTCGGATATGACCTCTTTTTCAGAACAGTTTTTCTTTAAGATTTTTTTGGAGTGGAATGCCTCGTTTTTTACTCAAAAAGAAATGCCTTTAACCTTATTACGCACGGAACGATACAGCCGAAGCATTAGCCTGTTTTTCCCCGATGAAAAAATGGTGAGTGTCACGTTTCAGTTTAAAATCGACTCTACGTTCGGAACGGCGTTTCAGTATATTTTTCCTCAGGTTTTGCTGGAAAAAAAGAAATCCAAAGCGATAGCGGAGTCTACTCATGAGTAAAAAAGGACTTCTGAAACTGTTTGTTGCATCCTGTATGATTGCCTTGCCTTTGGCAACCTGGGGTTTTGTGCGAGGAAATGAGCTGATTAATATTCCTACATCAAAAATGGAAAAACAGGGATTTATAGAAATTGGTGCGGGAAGTCAGGTGTCACAATCGGGGTCGCTTCAAACGTCGTCGTCTATTTTTATGAGATGGGCATTATCCAATCAGGTGGAATATGGCATCACCGATCAGGATAATAAAATGCTGCATCACTTTCAGTTTGCTTTTACACCTATCGGAACAGATTCTAAAATGTCCTGCTGGTCTTTTGGGATTAAAAATGTGGGGTATACACCGTCGACCAATAAAGTTACGTCAACTCAATATGGTGTTTTTACAACCTATTCGTTTCAGTTGGTTGATTATGGTGCGTTGTTTCATATCGGGGCCGGCGAAGATTTAAGTACGCATCGTATTAACGGGTATGCCGGAATAGAACTAAATTCGTTTTTAGGCACGTTGATAGGCGAGTGGGATGGCAGCGTTTATAATCTTGGTATTAAAAATGTATTTGATGATCAGGTGAAATTAACGTTGGCTCTTCAGGTTCGTCAAAAAGAGCTGGAGCCTGGCGAAGTGCCAAGTACCTTTAAAATTGCCTTAAGCTTTATGGATGTTTATTCTCCCATTAAAACTCAGGATTCTGTTCCAAGACGCTATCGTAAACAATTAGAGGACGATTATGAAAAACCTAAGCCTTTGGAACCTAAACTCCCCACGCCATCTGTTCAGCCTTCTGCTTCTGTAAAAGAAAAATATCCTACTTTATCCGTAAAAGCAGCTGTTCCAACGCTGTCTGCTGGCGTGTCTGCTACCCATAATATTTCTACAGCATCCGTGCAGCAAAAACTCCCTACTCAAAATTTAAAAATTGCTGATCCTGTCATCCTCACAAAGTCTATTACTTTGATGCAGCAGGGAATGAGGTATTATTATCAAGGACAGTATCTGGAAGCCTTGTCTCAATATCAGGAGTTTGTGAAGTTAAATCCGAACCTTGCTATTGGCTACACGTCTTTAGGCTCCATTTATTTACAGCTTGGATTGCCTAATGATGCAATCAAACAATGGCAAAAAGCGTTAGAGCTTGAGCCGGATAACCCTCAGATCAAGGTTTTTCTGAATCAGTTATTAAACCTTAAAAAAGAACCTTAAAATTGATAAGATAACAGTAATATTTTAAAAAGAGATAGGAATCCAGATGGATATTTCAATTGTACTCGGTCTTTTAATAGTGGTTGGCATTTTATTTGAAACCATTGGTTTGAAAACAGGCGGTCTGTTTTTTAGCCGGGAAGCCTTTGTTGTTGTTATCGGCGGTATTTTTGCGGCGTCGTTTATTCAGTACCCCCTTAAAGATTTAAGACAGATGTTGTCTGTATCACGGGTGCTTTTTACAAACAGAACCAGAAACTACAGGGAAGATATTTTATTGTTGTTGAGGTTGTCTCATAAACTGCACACTCAAGGTCGCGCGGCCTTGGAGCAGGAAGTTGAAAAAATTAAAGATCCGTTTATGAAACATGCCATGGGTCTTATTGTACTGAACTATCCTGCAGATCAAATTAAACTGATGTTAAAAGAAATGATTGAAAGCAGTGAAAAGCGTCACGGACAGGGTATTTTTTATTTTGAGCAGCTGGCTAAATTTTCTCCTGGATTTGCCCTTGTTGGAACTCTGGTTGGTCTTGTGAAGCTGTTGTCCAATATTTCAGATCCAAAATCCTTAGGCCCGAACATGGCGACTGCTCTTGTATCCACATTCTATGGTGTGAGCTTGTCTAACCTTGTGTTTTTGCCCATGGCGGGACGTTTGCGTGTAACGAGTTATAAAGAGCGTCTGCATAAGGAAATCCTGATTGAGGGTATTTTATCGATGGCTCAGGGCGAGTTGCCTTATGTTGTAAAAGAAAAAGTGTACATGTTGGTTACCCATAAAGATCGTGCGATGTTGAAAAAACAGGAAAAAGGTAACTAGCATGAGTCTGAATGTTGAAGTAGAAAATTTTTATGTGTCCTACTCGGACATGGTTACGTTGTTGCTTATCTTTTTTGTGTATCTGTTTTCCATTTCGGAAATTGATCCTGTAAAACTGATGGCGGCCATGAACTCTGTTAAACAGGAAATGACGGGGGCTCAAAGTGTGGATCAGATGGTTCAAAAACTGGAAATCGAACAGAAAAAACTTCAGCAGATGAAGCAGGACATTCAAAAATTTATTACGGAAAATGGTTTGGAAGAAAAAGTAACCGTATCTTATCAGGATGGTCAGCTGGATTTGAACATGGGTGACGCTGTTTTGTTTCCGTTGGGAAGCGCAGATTTAAAACCTGAAGCCCTTGAGATTTTGAAAAAACTATCCGGGATGTTTATTACCAGTGATACCAAAATAGTCGTGGAAGGTCATACCGACGATATTCCGATCAAAGGCGCATTTCCCTCAAACTGGGAGCTGTCTTCGGCCAGAGCCTCGTCTGTTGTTCGGTTTATGGAATCTACAGGGGTAGCCTCTAACCGGTTTCTGGTTATTGGATTTAACCGTCACAGTCCTCTGGTTCCAAACGATTCTCCCGAGCATCGGGCAAGAAACCGTCGTGTAAAAATCACCTTAAAACCTGATGTTCAGAAAATTTTAGAACAGACAAAAGCCGTACAGTCTCAACAAAAGGCTGTAGCAGCTCCGGCTTCAGCGTAATATTTTTTATTTGCGGCGTTTGTAAAGCTCGATTAGCCCGTAGGACGTGGTGCCACCGAAGAGATGATCGGCGTACATCACCGTAACCCAGGTAAACGTGGCTATGGCCAGCGGTAAGGCTATATCCGAGCTGTGGTTTAAGACCAGAAAAATCAGAGCAAAAAAACCAATAACAATGCCGTATAACCAGTTGTTTATCAGCAGGGTGACCAGGCCTATTATTACCGGTACGGCAACAAAGAAGACAGGGTTTAGCATACTTAACATTCCCCAGGCAGCAACCCAGGATAAGGACTGGAATCTAAACAATGTCCACGGTGACCGAAGGGATAGAATTAATCCCACACTTAAACAAATCAGCTGAAGTCCCACATCACCTTCAGCAAATCGGGATACGGTGTAAAACAGTAACATCCCTTTTATAAAATCAAGCGCATAACCCAAGGCCAGAATAACCGGGGTTTTTAAGAAAATAATCTTTGTATTTGGAATTGTAAGGGAATCTTTTTTAAGGCGTAAATGGCCAAAAATATTCTCTAAAAGAACCGGGAAGGGTAGCGAGCATATACACACTACCGCTCCAATAATGCAGAGAGAAAGAAAATCCATTCAGCCTACTTGTTATCGAGTTCGAATTCGCTGTGTAAAACCTGTAGGGCTTTTACGGCGTCAGCTCTGCTGATAGCGCAGGAAATTTTTATTTCTGAGGTTGAGATCAATTTAATATTGATGTTGTTTTTACCTAAGGTAGAAAACATTCTGGCTGCGATTCCTGGTTTTGAAATCATGCCAACCCCAACAATAGAAATTTTGGCCAGTGCCGGATCTGAGGCTACACCGGTAGCTCCAATAGAAGATGCAAGGGTTTTTGTAAGTGTTAAGGCTTGATCCAGGTCGTTTTCATCTACAGTAAAGGTGATGTTGTTAGAGCCGTTTTGCTCGCTGCTTTGGATAATCATGTCCACGCTGATAGACGCTTCGGCTAATTTTGAAAAAATTGTGCTTGCAAATCCTGGTTTATCTGGAATGCCAATAACCGAAATCATGGATTCTTCCTGACTTAATGTAGCGCCTGTAACCGGCTTATTGCCTTCCATCTGACCTTCCTCCTTAACAAGAGTGCCCTCATCTGCAACAAATGACGAGCGAACGTGTAATATAATATTATTTTCCTTGGCACACTCTACAGAGCGTGGGTGAAGAACTTTGGCTCCCAAAGAGGCCAGTTCTAGCATTTCATCGTAACAGATTTCTTTTAATTTTGAGGCTGTTTTTACCAGTCTTGGGTCGGTTGTGTAGACACCGTCAACATCGGTATAAATTTCGCAGACTTCGGCGCCAAGTACGGCGGCAAGCACAACGGCTGAGGTGTCTGATCCTCCTCGTCCGATAGTGGTGACGTCTCCAAAACGGTTTAGACCCTGGAAACCCGTTACAACAACGATTTTTCCTTCGGCCAGTTCCTGTTTAATGCGGGTTGTGTCTACGGTTGTGATTTTTGCTTTGGAGTAGGTATCTTCGGTTTTAACACCGGCTTGAGGGCCAGTAAGTGAAACAGATTTTCCGCCCTGAGCCTGGATAGCCATAGCCACTAAAGCGGCTGAGACGTTTTCTCCGGTAGAGATTAAGGCGTCATATTCACGTGCAGATGGCTGAGTAGATAACTGTTTGGCCATAGCAATAAGATCGTCTGTAGTATCGCCCATGGCAGATACAACGATAACAAGATTGGGGATGGTTTTTTGAGTGGCGATGGCTCTTTCTGCTACAGCTTTGATACGTTCAATGCTGCCAACAGATGTTCCACCAAATTTTTGAACAAGAATAGTGTTTTTCATAACCCAGATACTATACGAAATTTTTGATGCTTTGTGAATGCGTTGGTATTAGATGCTGATTTTGGCGATGCTAATAATTAGCAAATTTTAGAAGAAAATAAATCAGGACTCCGGTCACTGAAATATACATCCAGATTGGAAATGTCCACCGTGCCAGTTTTTTGTGTAACTCAAATTTTTGAGTGAATGCCAGAAAAAATGTGCCTAAAATAAGTGGTAAACCTGCAATTGTAAGTAAAATGTGGCTAATCAAAATGAAAAAATATACCGGACGAATAAGTCCTTGTCCTACAAAAACGGTATCTCCCTGAACACTGTGGTACACCACATAAGATACGAGAAAAAGCGTGGAAAAAATAAACGCCGATAACATGGCTGTCATATGTTTCTTTTTGTCTTTTTGCTTGATAAACCAAATTCCAAGCGCCAGACACATTGCACTCAAGCTGTTAAACAAACTGTTTAAAGCAGGCAACATCAGAAAAATCTCAGGAACCGGACCTTCAGGTTTTGGTTTTAGATAAATCAGCCACACCAAAAAAGCAAAAGCCACAAGACTTAATGCACCAATTCCAAAAGCTGCCTGTTTGTTTTGATTATTTTGAGGCATGACGTTTTTCCAGAAGAGCCTCAACATCTTTTAAGGACAACCCTTGCTGATGAAGCATCACAAGCAGATGGAAAAGTAGGTCGGATGTTTCGTTAACCAGCTCGTTATTATCGTGATTTTTTGCCGCGATAATGACTTCGCCAGTTTCTTCGCCAACTTTACGTAGAATTCTGTCTAATCCAGAATTAAAAAGGGTGGTGGTGTAGGAACCCTCAGGTTTTGTTTCTTTTCGGGATGCAATTAATTGGTCGAGTTCGTGTAGAAATGACATGGGGTTACTTTAGCATAAAGTTTGGAAGGTTTCGAGTAAATTTTACCCTGGCACCTCTTCTACCTTACAACCCTGGCACCTTTACCTCCTTTAGCTTGGATTAATTTACATAGTGTTATTTTTTTATTTTTGTATATTTAAGTATTATATGAATTTCTTGATGATCATAAGTGATTGACGTATGATTAAATTTCAGTCTTAAAAAAATATTATGAATGAAAAAAAATGTGGAAGAAAACGGCTTTAAAGTTACTAGCTATTCCTTTTTTAGGTCTTATATCTATTGTTTTAGGAATGCCAATAGGATTTATTGGTAAGCTTGTGGGTAATTTTGAAGATTTGGTTCGTTATATTAAAGAAGACTATATGCTTAGCAGGCACAATCCTGAAGCTTACAATGAACTTTTTAATTCAAAAATGTTATTCACAATGTTTCAAAATGGAAGTAAAGAAGAGGAAATACGGAAAGCAATGAGTAGCCTTAAATCAGGTGAAATACACCCTTACCATCCATTTTTTACTTCTTTATCTCACATAGGTATTTTTATTGTTTTAACTCCTTTTAGCTGTTTGGTTGGGTTAATTGAAGGTATAGGAAGGGTTTTTGAAGAGCTATGGGAGTTTTTTTGCAAAAAAATATTGAGGGAGCCCTTTGTTGATAAATACCAGAAAATGGCAGAAGAACTGCGTTTAGGTATTAATTCAAACAACGCTATTTCAGTGTCTGTGTTGCAAGATGACAATCGTAATGAATAGAAAAACTAAAGAAAAAAGGCGTGAGTTTAAATAATTTAGAATGGGATATAATGTCTAAAAAAACAGTAATCTTAGTTGTTGAAGATGAAAAAAAACAAGCAGAGCTTATTGCAAATTATGTGGAAGCAATAGGTAACTATCGTGCTGTTATTGCTAATAATGGTGTCGAAGCTTTCCAGTTATTGAAAAAACACCGCCGATTTTTAGGTTTTGCTGAAAACGAAATTAAGTGTATTTTGCTAGATATACGAATGCCCGACATGGATGGACTTACGTTTTTAAAGCAACTTAGGCAAGATGAGAAAATTAATGCCTATCATCGATATATTCCTGTCATTATTCTCTCTGCGTACAATTCACAAGAGTATACGACTAAGGCAATCCACCCAGATTATGGAATGGTAGCTGGGTACCTTGTCAAACCTATCGATAAACTCCAACTTCAAAATCTGTTAAACCAGATTTTATGCTTAAAAATTTCATCCCATTTGATTGATAAAACCCACACACAATTTAAAAGAAATTCAAGGCAAAAATTTAGATCTTATTTTGACAGGTAAGACGTTCTTGAACTGAACCCAAAATCTTTCTCTTATTTTTGCTTGATTTAGCTGGAGGCATTACACGTTGGATAATTTGAGACAGGCTCAGCTGAAGATTACAAAGTTTGGGCAACGGTATCAATGGCTTACGGAGCGGGATAAAGAGGATTAGTACAAGGCAAAATTCGCTTTTTCATTTTCTAAAGCTATACTAAAGACATTCCATAACAATTTAGATTTCTGTAAACATTCAGCCTCACAGCTGAAAGGTTTTGCCTTTGCTTTGCGACTATTTTTACATGGGAATCGCCTTTAAAAGGAGGGAACGACTATGTCGTTAAAAAAAGGTTCTACATTGTCCATATCTGTACAAGCTTGCCCAGATTCTCTTGCTACCCCGCTTGATCTCGATTCCAAACCAAAAGATTTTTTTACTATTAAAGATTTCCTGGTTCTATTAATGCTTAGAGTCTTCCTAAAAAGGAAGAATATCTTCTAATTTTTTGGAGATGTTATGGTTTTTTCAGATTCTTTGGGTTCTACTAGTACCTTTTTTTCAAAAATAACTTCTGAAAGAATACACGAATCAGCTGTTTTTTATGAGGAGTTAGTTGATCTTTTCGATTTTTTTCCTGGTATGAGTATTGAGCCATTTACCATTACTAAAGCTGGTATCGATATTCCTTATTTATGTCATGTATTTAAGCCATCGGCTTCACTGAGGCATACCTTAGTTGTTAAGGATTTTTTGGAGAAATCTTATTCAAAAGCAGGCTATTCTGGATTTAGTTTTCGATATGATACTCAATACGATTTACATTCTATTTGCATAAGCATTACAAACCAGATTAATCAAAAAATTTCTGCTGTATTACGATGTACCCTTAAAACAAAATCGTTGTCGATTCCTTTTGAAGATGGGATGGTTTTATGGTCTGTAGATAATTTAAGCATGAATAAACTAAGTCAGGAACATGTTGTTGATATTAATTCATTTATTTATAGTGAGCCTAGAGTATTAGAATACCTTTTTAGAAAGACAGCAAAAATTCTAAATGACTTATCGATTTCTCGTGCATTTTGTTTATATGACTCTTCATCCAAACGCTATGGCGATTTGTATTTGAACGCAGGTTTTGTAAAATGCAAGGAGTGCCCGCCTATTTCTTTTTCGGGATTTTTGGATAAAAATAATCAGCCGGTTATTTGGCAACTAATGGAATTAACAAGGGAGACATATACGCAACAATGGCTTTCATAGCACAATTTTTATTGATTATTGTAGCTTTCCTAAACGCATTTATTGGAGGAATAGTTTTCTTTAAAAAGAAAACACGACTATCGTTTGTCCTGTTTATAATGTGTATAGGATTTTCGATGTGGGTTTTTTCTTTTTTCTGTGCGTATACACCCTCTGTTTTTTACTCCTATTTAGATTTTATTACGCAATCTATGTTGGCGGTTTCATTAGTATACGGAAATGCTTTTTATTATTTTTCAGCCTTTTTTCCAGGAACATCCTCTTACAGGGTAAGTAAGCTGAATGCTTTACTTTTTGTCTTGTTTTTTATAGCTGTTTTTAATAAATACACGATTTCTAATGCCCATCTTTTGCAGGGTAAGTTAATGTTTGATATAGGCCCAGGTTACTTTTTCTTTTCCATATATATGTTTGGATTGGGTGTAGGAGGTTTATATCACCTTATTAAAAAATACAAACAACCCGATCCCCAGCTAAAAAGCCAGCTTCGGGTACTTTTTTTAAGCATGGCATTGTTTATTATAAGTGCTTCATTGGCAAATCTGGTACTTCCGATTTTAGGTTATAAGGAATTTGTGCGTTTAGGTCCAATTTCGACTATCTTTATCGTTTTGGGATTTTCATACGCTATTACAAAACATGAACTCTTGGGTATACGAACCATAATCAACCGCATAGTTGCTTACGGGTTAATTTTTGTTGGCGTAATACTGACAACTCTCTTTATTTTCTCAGTTACGACGGACGAATTAACAAGGCTATGTCTTATAATTATTTCTGGAATAATCTGGGCTGTTTATGGTGGTAAAATGAGGCAATTTCTGCAAACATCAACAGATCGATTTTGGGTATCAGATTGGTATAATCCACAGGATGTTGTGCGGTCTATTGCCTCTAGGCTTTCACACGTGTTTGACAGGCAATCTATTGTTTTATCTGTAGCAACAGTACTGGATGATATTTTACAACTGAAAGAATTTCACATTATCGTTTTAGATACTCAAGAAAGAGACACTAGTTCAACGTACATTGTCTATGATAAAAAGGGTGTTCGGATACATCAATTTACATATAACAATGCTTTTATTCAGGCTTTTTCTAAGATTTTTCATCCGGTTTCTTATAAATCTCTTTCACAAGAGGTTTTTGCGGCATCCTTGCCACTTGAAATATCAAAGTATGCTGTAGTCATTCCATTGCATTCTCCAGAAACTTTGGAAGCCATTGTGGTTGTAGGTCAGCGTGCATCTGAAGCTGACTATTTGTCGACTGACATGGAGCTTTTTGAAGTAATTATAACAACCGTAGGTGTATTTTTGGATCGGATGCGTCCGTATGAAAAAATTCAAAGTGATTTTAATCAAAATCAAAAAAAATTGTATGACCTTGAGAGAAAAGTGGCTCAATCAGAAAAAATTGCAGCTCTAACTTTAGCTGTTAAAGAATACAATCATGAGCTTAAAACACCGCTTTCGATTATTCGTATGGCTGTTGATCAGCTTACTCCTTCTCATAATTTGGAAATGTTTAAGAAAGATATTTTTGAACAAATTGATCGATCGCTCTTGATTATTAATCAAAGTTTATCTCTTTCCAGCACTAATAAAAGAGTGGAAACCCAGATCTATATTCATGATGTGATTAGTCCTTCTTTAAAATTAGTGCCTTCACACATTGTGTTAAAACAGGATATTCCTCAGGAGCTTGCTTTGAAGGGTGTGCAGGACGATCTTGTAATGGTTTTTACAAATCTTATTAAAAATGCGTGCGAATCTATGACGGTTGGTGGGGTGTTGACTGTTACTGCCAGTAAGGAAAATGAGGATATTGTTGTACACATTACGGATACCGGTTATGGAATACCCAGGAGTGATATCCCAAAAGTTTGGGATCCCTTTTTTGTGGGCGAAAAGAAAAAAACCTTTGGGCATGGATTGGGCTTAAGTGTTGTATTTAGAATTGTTAGTGACCATTTAGGCCATGTAGTGATTGATAGTGAAGAGGGCAAGGGAACCACTGTCACCGTAAAATTACCTGTTATTTAACTTTAGGTGACCATTATTATTTGAGGCTTATAGTTTGGGGCGATAAGCCGGGTTCTGTGTTTAAGACAACCATCTATCTGGGCCAATTGTCACCAAGTGGCTCTAGCGATCAACCCGAGAATCCAAACGAGACGAGCAGCCTCTCTCCTCCTATTTGATCTTGCTCCGAATGGGGTTTACCCGTAGCCCTGTTGCCAGGAACTACCGTGAGCTCTTACCTCACATTTTCACCCTTACCCGACTTCGCCAAAGCGTCATCAGGCGGTAATTTTCTGTGGCACTTGCCGTCGGTCATTGCTGACCTCCCTCCCGTTAGGAGGCATTCTGCTCTGTGGAGCCCGGACTTTCCTCCAGTAACTTGCGTTACCAGCGGTTGTCTCGCCCCGAACGGATCGTACAGAGTTTTTGATGAATATGCAATGATTGATGGCAGCCAGTCTTTTATTTCAGGCGGGCAATTACTGATAAAAGGCGTTCGGTTGTTTTTTCTTTTCGGTATGAAAAATAACGGTCATTTTTACAGCTTGTACACTCCAGTCGTATATCAAGAGTGTTTTTATCCATTTCTAAAACCGAAGCCAACTGTTTTTTGTTTTCCTCAATTAAATCAAAATGAATATCTTCAACAGGATCAATTTGATAGCAGTCTTTGCAAATGGCAGGGCCAAACTCTATCCAAAAATTGTCTTGAAGTCCAAATTGTTGTTTTAAAAGTGTAAATGTTTTGAAGGTGATGTCTTTAATGGTGCTGGCTCTTCCGGCGTGAATGCCGCCTATGAGGCCGCTTGGATGATAAAACAGAATGGGCAGGCAATCGGCTGTGCGGACGCTGAGAACCACGTTTTTTTCCTGGGTAAAAATGGCATCGACGGACGGAATGAGCAGGGGATCGCCTTTTTTGTATTCCCAAATATCACTGCCATGGACCTGATCCATTCTTACAAACGGATAGGTTTGAAGATCAAGCTGCTTCAAAAGGGCATCCAATGGTTGTTGTTTTGTGGTTACGCCGTGGCTAAAATGAGACATAATTAGTAATTAGCTTTGTTCAGTTGGAACAACGGAAGTCATTTCCATGAGAGCCACACTCCCAGGTCTTACCACGCTGCGAGTCATATCTGCATAGGGCTGTTGGCTTTTCTGTTCGGCATGGCTTTCCCGAGCATCAACCAGAGTGAGTAGCCCTGTTAATCCCCCTGTAAACCAGGCTGCATACCTGAATCCATCAGAGGCTTTATCTGCAATGGCTCTTACAGCAGGTGAATCGATATTATGAGGTCCAAACGGAGAGGCCAGTCTGTCATTAAGATCTGCAACGGGTTGAGATACCTGAGCTAAACCACTCCATGTTGTCAGTGCCAGGGTTAGGGAAATGGTTGTTTTTTCAAAATCATCGCGATGTTCAAGTAGGTTTATCATGGACTCTTTTAGTGGCCCTTCTTCCATCCCATTAATTTGGGCTACTAACATTTCAGGAGTTAAAAGCTGTCCTATTTTTCCAGGTTCAAAACTTGTTTGAGCGGCGGCAGGGGCTTCCAGGCTTGCAGGCTGACTTTCGGCAATTCTATTCATAACCTTGTTTTGAATCATAAGAGAGACCAGATATAAAAATAAAAATGTAAGTGCGAGACCTACTGAGACGCCACGTTGGTCTCCGTCAACAAGTCCTAACATCAGGCTCATGGCTGCAAATTTAAGCGGGCTGTCACCGAAAGGATTTTCCATCTCTGTTCTGGGTTGTCCGTTAGCTAGATTTACTGTGTCCCTATTCATTTTTACCAGGTCAAAAATATCGTTGGCAGCACCCACACTGAACAGGACATTTTTGAGGAAATGAGCCGAAGCAGAAATACGTAAGGCTCCGGTTATCATAGCAACTAAGGGGGTATAGGTGGCATATTTTTTTAGACCGTCCCTTAGGGTTTCAAGCGATTTTTTTAGAGCAGGACGCACCCCTTCAAATGATTTGGAGTTAGACAACATGGTTAACAGATATAACGAGCATAATCCCAATGACACAACTTCCAGGGTGTGTCCGCTGGGAAAGGCTTTATTTGGGCTTGTTCCCTGATAGGTGGCATCAGAAACTCCGGGGCGTTCTTCCGAAAACATGGTTTTTAATCCTTCACCTGTTCCAAATGTTACAAGGAAGGTTAGGCCCATCGTCAGTAAAGAGGTGAGAAGATCTCTTGCTTGGGCACGTTCTTCAGGGTTGAGGCGAGCTAAAGGATCAATCGGTGTCAAGGCAAGCTGTTTATTAAAATGTGTCATAGGAATCCCCATCAGTATATGTAAAGTGAATAATATTCTTTATTATCGGTAGAGATTGTCTTTTTTTGCAACCATTTTTTTAGACGATTCGATTTGAAGAACTGTGATCTTTTTGCTGAAGATACTGTCTTAATCGGTGCATGCCGTCCTGAAAATCGGCTTCTCTTACGGATAATAAAAACCGGCAGTATCCATCTTCTATAAGTCCCGTCCATTTTGCGCTGTTCACTCTAAGATTAATGTCTTCAAAAATATGAGTCGCTGCGTCTTCTTTTTGAGTCCAGGTGTCTGGAGGTTTTGCAACCAGAAATAATCCTCCTTTTGGAGGTAAAACAGACCATCCGAAGGCGTTTAGGCATTGTGTGAGTATGTCTTCTCTCCTTTTAAGGGTAGCCAGCTGGGTATCAAAATGACGTATCAGTTCGGGAAGATCTTCCTGCAAAGCGCTGTAAAATTGTCTGACTACTCCTAACACAGTGGTAGGTGGTGTGTCGGCAATGTCCTGAATGGTTTTTGCAAAAAATGAGGTTGGAGCTGAACACCATCCAAATCGTAATCCTCCCAAAGCGGCTTGTTTTGAAACACCTCCCAGAACAATATCTTCTGAAAAGGCTGACAGATTTAAGTCGGGTTTTGTGTCTGATCCAAAGTGCAACCCATTAAAAATGGTGTCGATGATGAAAATAACAGGTTGCCCGGTTGCAGCCGTGATGGAGTCTGCCGTTTTCTTTAAACAGGTAAGCTCTTCCGTGCTGTATTGCTGCGCTGTGGGATTGATAAAGGGGGCGTTAATATAAATCAGCAAAGGACCTTTATGGCTGGAGGCTGCTTCTTCCAAATGGTGAGGTGTAAGTTTAAATCCGTCTGCTTTTTGAGTCTGAATACAATGGATGGGAATGTCATGCAGGTTTGAGGTGTTGATGAACTCGCCATAGGCACCTTGCGGGAAAACAGCGGTTATTCCGGGAACCTGTTGTTTTAACACCGAAATAGTGGCTTCAAAAAGAGGTGCTGTTCCAAGTCCGTAAGCCAGATGGCTTGTTTTTAAGTGGAACTCTTTTTCAAGATAAGCTGAGACAACGGGGTCGAGGTCTGTGGTTTCGGTTTGTGAGCGTGACGCATGGTGAAGCCAGTTCCAGAATAATGGGGGCATTGGTAGCTGGTTGGAGCCATAATCCCAGGCGATGGTTTGGGCATCGACAACCCGGCTGGCTTCTGTTGTATCGGATGTGAAGGCTTTGATGGCGCCGCTTGTTTTTCTAAATGAGGTATATTCCGGTGTAAAACCGATAGCGATAGTTTGATACGGTGGGATTATTAGCAAGGCCAGATGCTGTTCCATACGTTGTTCGGAAACCAGTGGAATACGGCTGTAGGTCAACTCTGCCAGAAGTTTTAAATCGGAGATACACTGGGGATTTTGGGATAAAACCAGGCAGAGGGTATCGCCTGTTGGTGTGGTGATTTCCTGAAAAAACAGGGTATCGCCGTTTTTTTCGATAACGGGTTTATCTGCCATGTTTTTCAATACAGGTTTTTCATGTGGATAGATGAGATCCAGGCTGCGTTCCAGTGTTTTTTTGGAGGGAAGAACAATCAGACATTCTTCTGCCCAGCGGTAACCTGTGGTGGCGTGAATAACGGCGGCCCAGGTTTTTCTTAGCGACAGGGATCCTTCTATGTCTCCGTAATCCAGACACTGGGGCAGGGCAATGATTTTCCGGTTCATCAGTAGTTTAAATGTGTTAGCTGGTGTGCCGTAACGGTGTGAAACACAGCGGTTCCTGAGTCTAAAAGCTTTTGAGCTTTTTCAGCGGATACTTTTTCTGTGCCATCAGCGTTTAAAAAGAAATCACAGGTAATACCCTGCTGTTGCTTTTCCCAGGCTGAAAATGCAGAAATATTGGTAGGACTGTCTACACCGGTAGAGGCTTGAGGGAATGTTGCCGTATACAGGGCTGTGCTTGCAAATCCAAGCTGTTTAAAAAAAGTGTTGATGAAATCCTGCCCCAGACGTCCGGCAAGATTAAGCAGCACGGTTGCCTGAGGAAATCTCTCTTTCACCTGTTCTAAAAATCGTGCATTTAAACCCAATCCTGAGGTATCCCATTCGTTACCCTGAGGCGGCGCAAAATGGCTGATGGATTCCTTGCCAGCTAAATCTGTATCCATAATTACGGTTTCTGTTCTAAGCCCCGGACTTACAATTTGCGGTAGACAGGCCACAATCAACGCTACGTATGAGTCCTGCGGCGGTCTAACCGAACCCAGCAAATCCGATTGGTTAAATGTTGCATTGGTTATCCCGTTTAATACGGCGTTAATGTTGCTGCACAGCACCGCATCTGGATTATAATCTACCCCGATAATATGGCTTTTCGGCATCATTTTCGCAAGGCATAAGGATAAAAAACCTGTTCCACATCCTACCTCACACATGGTTTTTCCATCCCAGTTTTCCTGTGACTGTAAATGTGTGGTGATCCCTGTTTTTAAAACATTGGACCAGGATTCAGGCTCAAACGTGCTTTTAAATACGATTAAATCCAGGCCGTCTTTCTCCATAAATTTAAAATTATAGGTTCTAAAAAAAATATCTTCCCCACAAACGTCCTGGTGTTTTTTTAAGATCTTTAAAAGATTGAGTGCTTTTTCACGGCTGTCATCAGATCGAAGGTGTGTGTAAAGCCAGGCGAAGGTTTCGGTGAACGTCTGCTCGCTGGTTAGCCGGGAGAGGAAAATGGATGGCTCGAAACTGAACCCGTTGTTGACTCCTGAAACGGCAACGTTTTTGTATTGCGGCAGTGTGGAAAAAGTGAAAAGGGTATGCATGTTAAGTCCTTTCATGACTCAAGCACTAATATCCCTTTATTGTTGTGTTTATCGATAATTTTAGTGTAGAGTCAAATTGTTGGTTGTCAACTCATCCAATCTGGTTTTTTTAAAGACAATTCGTTAGGATACTATCCGCCGTCATTCCTTCTCGGTTTCATACTACCCATACTCTTTTCAACACGATATTCACTCTGTTTTTACTAAGGATTTTTCATGTTTAACAAACTGCTGTCTGTTTCTTTATTTTATCCACGCAACCTGCATAGTCAGGACCTTCATACTCAAAAAGAGGGAACCTGTTTTGTTGTTTCGTTACTTACTTTTTTCGCAAGGGTTCCAGATTATGCTTACCGGCCTGGGCTTGAGGCTTTATGTAAACGTTGTGATGATTTTGATACAAACAGAACATCCAGTGCTGATTACAATGCGTTTGTAGTAAAAGCCAAACATATTTTAGGTGAGGATTTGTACAAACAACTTGCAAAAACGGTGTCCTGGAAAACGTTTGTATCGGGATTGTTCCGAGTGTTTTTTTATCATGATTTTATCCAAAACGTATTGCAAAAACCGCTTCCTGTTAATGCTGCTGATGAAACACCACTGACACCGGCTGAATTTTTGTCCAGATTATCGGCTGTGGAGCTTAGTCTCTCCTCATTAAAAACCTTTTTAAAAACAGAAACGCATAACGTTGGGGTTGCCCAGGAAAATTTATATGTGTCACTTGGATTTCAAAAAATTCCTATCGATCATATCGACCACATTGATCTTGTGAAATTTGCAAAACAGCATCGAGGCCTGATTGTGCAGGGAGAAGTGGCCCTATTGGATTCAGATGACGACGACCGTTACGACTTTGTTGCTGATTTGAGCAGCAGTGGCCAAAGAGCGTTAATAGATTCAACAGAGTTTTTTTCCACACAGGCACATTCCGTTTGTGTAAGTTTGGATAAAAATACGAGACATCCCTCTGCTTTAAAGGTGCTGGACAGCAATTCCGAGCATCCATACTGGCTTGCACCGGATGTGCCAAATGATCTGAATATTTATGCGATCTGGTATTATCCGCCCTTGGATAACCTGTACGCCACTCTGGTAAGAGCGTATGGAGAACCTAATCTGCTTAGTCCTCCGTCACATTTCAGTTCGTATGGCAGACATCTTAGCCGAAATGCCAGCTCTGGAACGGCCTCAAGTGATGGTTTTGATGGGGTGGTTTCCGTTACCGGTCTTCAAACCGAGTCTGAACAGTACTTCACCCAACAGATGACCCTGCATAATACCCCTTCGGCAACCCATGAAAATCCCTTAAAAAACCGCCAGGATGCCCTTTATAATCTGTTCAGATTTGTGTTTAACAATGAAGATGTGCTGCAGCCTTTTCAAAAACAGCAGTTTGTAGCCTTGATTTTTGATGAGATCAGCCAGGACGGTTTACGGGATATGGCGGTTGAAATCCTGCATATTATGGTGCAGCAGCGTTTGTCTTTCCAAACGTTGTTGTCTGCTCCTGACAAAATTGAAGCCTTGGGATTATGTTTGCCAGAGTCCAATCAGGATCCTTTTCTTCCCAGACATCACACGATTGTTACTGTCTTTTCGCTGTTGTCTCAATCTTCAGGAACGTTTAAAGCTATTTTTGATGAGTTTCATGCCTATGACCGACTGCTTATGATTGCCGACCGATTTTCTGATGATCCCACCCATGAAACTGGAAATCTGGCCAGCCGGATTCTGAAAGCTGTAAATCCACCACACTTCTGTGGTTGATCAATTATCATAAACCCCTCATAATCGAGACCTATGTCTTTTATCCATCTGCACTGTCACAGCGAGTATTCGCTTCTTGAATGTCCCATCCGTATTTCTGATCTTATTGCCAAGACCAGGGAAAGCGGTATGGAGTCTGTTGCCCTTACCGACAACGGAACCATGTACGGGGTTATCCAGTTTTATCTTCAGGCCAAAAGCAAAGGTCTTAACCCTATTGTTGGCTGTGATATGTACATTACGCCCGATATCACCGTAAAAGAAAGAGGCTTAAACCGCCTTATTTTATTGTGTAAGGATTTTAAGGGCTATCAAAATCTTATTAAACTTGTGACCATCGCCCATCTTGAGGGATTTTACTATAAACCTCGTATTGATATGCATCATCTGTCTCAATACACGGAAGGCTTAATTGCTATTTCTTCCGGGATGCGTGGCCCTGTGGGATATCCACTTCGACAAAACGATAAAGACACGGCATTAAAAGCAGCAAACGACCTTAAAAAGCTTTATGGGGATGATTTTTATTTGGGACTTCATCGTGCCGGTTTTCCCATGGAAGACATTACAAACGAGGCCATGGTAGAGCTTGGCAAGCAGGAAAATATCCCGATAGTTGCCTTAAACGATGTGAATTATATTAATCGGGAAGGTGCCTATATCAAGGATATTTTAACCTGTATCCAGACCGGTAAACTTATCCACGATGAAACCCGTGGCCGTCTTCAAACCGAAGAACTGTATTTTAAATCGGCCGAAGAAATGACGGCTTTGTTTGAAGACCTTCCTGAAGCCATTGAAAATACGGTAAAAATTGCTGCCAAATGTCATCTAAAAATTGAAACAGAACAGGTTACTTTACCTCGATTCGAGTGTCCCGATAATTTATCTGCCGAAGATTATCTCGAAAAACTGGTCTGGGAAGGTGTGGAAAAAAAATATGGAGCCATCACCCCCGAATTAAAAGAGCGTACCGAGTTTGAGCTGAACGTTATCAAACCCATGCAGTATGCGCCTTATTTTTTGATTATTTATGATTTTTTAAAGTATGCAAACGACAGTGGGATTCCAACTGGCCCAGGTCGGGGATCTGCTGCCGGTTCTATTGTGGCCTATGCCCTGGATATTACGAAAATCGATCCGATTCGATACAAATTGCTTTTTGAACGGTTTTTGAATCCAGAACGGGTATCCATGCCCGATATCGATCTGGATTTCTGTATCCGCAGACGTGGCGAGGTTATCGATTACCTGGTTAAACATTACGGAGCTGGCCATGTCTCTCAAATTGCCACCTTTGGTACCATGGCCTCCCGAGGCGTTATCCGTGACGTGGGGCGTGTTTTAAATGTTCCCTTGAAAGATGTAGATCGCATTGCCAAACTGATTCCCTCTGCTCCAGGTCAATACACCAGTATTCCCGATGCCCTGGAACAGGTTCCCGAACTTAAAAAATTATATGAATCCAGTGAAGAATTTAAGCAGCTTATAGATGTAGGCATCCAGCTTGAAGGAGTTTCTCGTCATACCTCCATGCACGCTGCCGGTGTTGTTATTTCCCGTGATCCTCTTTCAAGTATGGTGCCGCTTATCCGAAATGATGGGCAGGTTGTCACCCAGTTTTCCATGACGGATCTGGAAAAAGTGGGCCTGTTGAAAATGGATATTCTGGGTTTAAGAAACCTCACCGTTATGCAGGATGCGTTGGCCTTAATCAAAAAAAATCATGGTGTTGAGCTGGATCTGGATAATCTTCCAATTGATGATGTAAAAACTTACGATTTGCTTTGTACAGGAAATACAGTAGGTATTTTCCAACTTGAAGGTCGTGGGATGCGTGCCTTGATTAAAGACATGCAGCCCCGTGTGTTTGAAGATATTATTGCGGCTCTTGCCTTATATCGTCCTGGTCCTTTGGGTTCTGGAATGGTGAGTGACTTTGTATCGAATAAGCTTGGAAAAACCACGGTAAAATATGATCTTCCCGAACTTGAACCTATCCTGAAAGAAACCTATGGTCTGATTGTGTATCAGGAGCAGGTTATGCAAATTGCCAGCGTAATTGGCGGATTCTCTCTGGGTCAGGCCGACATGCTTCGTCGGGCCATGGGAAAGAAGAAAAAAGAAGAAATGGATAAACTGCGGGAAGAGTTTGTCAAAGGTGCCCTCGAAAGAGGTTTCCCCGAGGTTAAAGCCCGCTATATTTTTGAATTGTGCTACAAATTTGCCGAATATGGATTTAACAAATCTCACAGTGCGGCCTATGCTTTAATTTCTTTTCAAACCGCTTATCTTAAAGCCAATTACCCCATGGAATATATGACAGCTTTATTATCCAGCGTTTTAGGCGTAGCCGACAGAGTGTCCATTTATATCAACGAATGTAAACAAATGGGCATTCAGGTTTTGCCTCCAGATGTAAACCATTCCGGTGTTACCTTTACGATACAAACCAACCCCAATGCCATCCGTTTTGGATTGGGTGCTATTAAAAACGTGGGTGAAGGTGCTATTGAAACCGTGATAAAAAACCGTGAAAACGGCTATGCGTCTTTTGGGGATATGTGCCTGAAAGTGGATTTAAAACAGGTGAATAAACGGGTTTTTGAAAGTCTGATTAAAAGCGGTGCCTGTGATGGCCTCTCCAGCCGAGCCTTGCTGCTTGGTAATTACGAACGCATTCTGGATCAATGCCAGACTATTGTCAGAGAACGCAATCAAGGCCAGTTCAGCCTTTTCGGCAGCGATGATCCAGCCGCAGATCTGGTCTTAAATCCCGAGCAGGCTGTTTACATTAGTGATCTGGATAAATTGAAATTTGAAAAAGAGTTATTGGGATTGTTTATTTCCGGTCATCCATTGGAAGCCATTGCTGCCAAATTGGGCAAATTGCCTTTTACCATTGAAGAGCTAAAAGCTGAAGACGAAGGTAAAGTCGTTGTTTTAACCGGCATGTTGTCTCAATGCAGAAAAACCATCACCAAACAAAAACGCGAAATGCTGATTGGCGAGCTTGAAGATATGACAGGCTCACTTACCGTTGTCTTTTTCCCTTCGGATAAAATTGAAGGTTTTTCCAAACACTTTACCGATGACGCCATCGTGCGTGTAACTGGTCGTATCCGCCTTAGTCAGGATGAACTGTCGTTGTCCTGTTCGGATATCGAGCCTCTCACTCAAAATACACATAAAAAATTATATGTAGATACCGAAAATATCGATGATCCCTCCCTATACGAGCAGCTTAAAAAATTATGTTCCTTAAACAGAGGGCCTATTCCACTGCAGTTTATTATAGGTGAACAATCGGTGTTATCCCATGAAAAATTCTGGATAGCTGACGAGCCTAAAACCTATCAGGAACTGGAGTCTTTAATTGGGTCTGGTCATTTTTGGGTGGTTTAAAGCGTCTAAAATGGGGAATATTTTTTGCATTCAGAGTATTTTGAAGTAATCTGGCTTAAGTAAATCGTGATTACTTTATGTACATATCAATTTTCCAGAAGGAGGCTCCCTATGAAATCATGGCTGCAAACAATCGCCGTTTTTTCTTTAATGGTTTTTCTTGCCGGGTGCGGAAACGTAAGCTTATTTAAAGGATTGTCCAACTCAAAATCTCAATCGGCTATCGATCAGATCAAATCGAACAATAACAAAGGTACCGATTATTCGACTTCAGTGTCTCTGGCCGATCAGGTGATAAATTCCTCGGCAGCTTCAACATCAGACAAGCAAACGGCGCAGCTTTTAAAAGGTGAAGCGTTGTTGGGGAAAAATGGTGTGAAAGCGGTGGAAGTGGCCTCCAAACTACTTAGCAGCACACAGCCAACAGCGAATTTATTGTCGGTTTTGCCCACCATTTCAGCGGCAGATGCAATCAGTGCGGCAAAAGCATTGAATGCTGCAGATTCGTTGTCGGCCTCAACCAATGCGTCGATTGGCTCGAATTATCAGGTAACGCGGGCTATGGCCAATACTTTGGCAATCGTCAGTAAAGTGAATGAGGTTTACGACATTGGCAATGATGGAACGGTTACTGCAAAAAATAATGTAGATGTAAAAGCAGCTTTATCCACACTAATGGCTTCGGATTCGGATGGAAAAACCCTGGATTATTACGCTAATCAGGCAAAAAACGGATTTGATAAAGGTGGCACCTTATCATCGGATCAGCAATCCGAATTAGACAAGGTAAAAGATGTTCCTACAAAGCTTAAATTGTTAAACGAGGCTGTTCAGGGTGGTGAACCTTATCAATATACAGATTCCAATAACCACACCATCACCATTTTTTCTACATCAGATAACAATGCCGTACAGGGTGCCATTAACGACATCATGAAGAAAGCCAATAAATAAAGGAACTCTTATGAAACTACACCATACATTAAGCATTTTTGGTTTTCTCTGTGTAACAGCTTTGTCCCAACCTCTTTTTGCGGTGGCCGATGATTTTGCTTTTACCAGCATCCGTCAGCTTGGAATGGGCGGTGCCGGTGTTGCAATGGTTAATGACGTAAACGCTTTGTATACCAATCCGGCTGGGTTGGCTAAAAGCAAAACGCATGTCTACGTGCCGTTGTCTTTTAATATTGGACTTAGCCAAAGTATTTTTGATAAAAATGGTGCCTTTCAGGATGCCATTAATGCGTCAACAACAGAAGCCCGTTTAAATAAGTTGGGACAGCTCGCTCCCATGGATATTTCGATTAATCCCGGAATGGGGTCTTTTGTTGGTGTAACAGCACCTGGTTTTGCAGCTGCAGGTTTTGCTGGCAGTAATATCAGAATTAAATTGATAAACCCTACAACGCCAAGCCTGGAATTTTCAGGATTTGCCGATGTATCTCCAATGATAGGGATGGCCCAAACGTTTTCCCTCTTTGATACGCCTGTTAATGTTGGTGTGTCTGGCCGATACATCTACAGAGCCAGAATTATCGATCCTGCCACTAAAAGTCCAACCCTTTCAAAAGGTGTATCCAACCTGCTTTCAGGATCTGGAAATGTATTAAACTCTGCCAGTTCAGTAGGAATAACCGGGTTTGGTGCTGATGTGGGAATGACAATGCCTCTTGGCCCGGGACAACTGGGTGTGGTGCTTAATAACGTTGGGTCTACGCTAACAGGAACGGTTACCAGCGGAAATGTCTCATTGGGTGAATATTCTGAAACCCTTCCGATGACGGCCACTGTGGGTTACGCTCAATCTTATGATGCGTCGAACTGGCCTTGGGTTGGGTCATTAGTCGGGCGTTTTGCTGTGGCCGCCGATTATAAAATGGCCAAAAACGATATGTTTCAAAATCTGTATATGGGTGTTGAAAAATCGCTGGTGGAGGATGTTTTGACAGCCAGAATCGGTTTGAATCAAGGCTACCCCTGTTTTGGTGTTGGCCTGGATTTATGGATGTTCCATATGCAATATGCCTTTACAACACAGGAAAAAGGCGACTTTTTAGGTGCAGATCCCGTGTCTTATCATCTTTTAGAAATGAATATGTATTTTTAAATCTGATTTTTGAGCTGACTTTTATGGATGTTTATCCTGATAATAATTGCTTGATAGGCCTCAAACCCTGTATGATAAGTGTCCTATGACAGGAGATGCTGACCTAGATAAAATCAAGCAGGATTTAAAGTCCCTGCTTCCTCCATCCCGTTACGAGCATTCGTTGCGTGTTGCGGATGTATCTGTTCAGCTTGCCAGACACTGGTCTTACCCTCATCTCGAAAAAGCTTACCTTGCTGGTCTTATCCACGATTGCTGCAAGGCCTTAACGCCTAAAAAAGTGATGGAAAAACAACTGGCACAGCCATCCTGGTCAGAGCTTTTATACTACAAATATACAGCCGTATGGCATGCCCTGATTGCTCCTGAGGTCATTCCTCAGTTATGGGGTATTACGGATGAAGACGTTCTAAGCGCCGTAAAATGGCACACAACAGGCCGCTACGAGATGACCCTGCTCGATAACCTGGTCTTTGTAGCCGATTACATCGAACCTGGCCGTTTATTTCCTACCCGAACCTATGTCGAACGCCTGGCTGACGAACATCTCGATCATGCGGCTTACTCGATTGTTATCGGAAATTTAGTGTCGTTGCTCTCCAAAGGTCACACCATTCATCCTTACACGTTAAAATGTCGGGATTATTACCTATCCATTTTAACCGCCTCCCAAATTCGTGATACCTGGGTTCATATCCAGTAATATGGCCTCACGCTTTAAATTCCTTAAAAAATATGTGTCCAGACGTTTTGTAAAATTCCCGTTGATTGGACTTGGTTTTTTTGCTGGCTGGCTAATGTTAGGCTGGATTTTTAGCAGCATGGTTATTGCTGATTTTGTATTGAACGCCAGCCCAAGAGTGACCTTGAAAGGCCTTAACGTGCTTATTTTAGGATTGGATGACACCGCAGAAACCCAGCGTTCCGATACCATTATGCTGGTTCATATCAATCTCAAATCCCAAAAATTATCGTTGTTGTCCATTCCCCGTGACACCAAAATGAAAGTGCCTGGTCTTGGCGAAACCAAGGTGAATCACGCCTATGCCTTTGGCAAGGAAAAACTGGCCAAACAGGCTATTTCCGATTTGCTGGGAGTGCCTATCCATAATTCGATCGTCATTAAACTGTCCGGTGTAGAGAGGTTTATTAACGTGCTTGGGGGCTTGGATATCACCATCAACAAACGTATGAATTATGATGACAACGCCGGAAAACTTCATATCCATTTTGATCCCGGCCGCCAGCATGTGAACGGAAAAGAAGCTTTAGAGTATCTGCGTTTCCGCCATGATGAAAAGGCTGATATCGGCCGTATCGAACGTCAGCAGAGCTTTGTAAAGGAAGTGATGCATAAAATTGTCTATTCCGGTCAGCTGTTGAAACTTCCGTTTCTGGTGAAGGCCCTGTGGGATAATGTTGAGACCGATTTATCACTTAGAGAAATGGTATCGATGGCGTTGATGATTAAAAAAGGTGTTGAAAACAGCGATATTCAAACCGTAACGTTAGATGGAACACCCATGGATATTAAAGGTGTCAGTTACTGGGAGCCTAATGTAGCCACTATCGAGCCTGTTCTGGATCAATGGCGTTTCAATAATGCTGGAGATACCCCGAAAAAACAAAATGCTATCGTTCTTCCAAAAGCTGTTGAAGAAGAAACCCGTCCTGACGATTCCCTCGAACTTAAAGTCGAAGTGTTAAACGGATACGGAAAAGACAATGTGGCCAATAAAGCCGCCGAACTTTTTCAGGAACAAGGCTTTAAAGTTACCCGAATTGGTAACGCAGGCTCCTTAAAATACGATCAAACCGTTATCGTCGATTGGAAAGGGCAGGGTACTCCAATTTTGATGCTGGCCAGAAAGCTGTCAATTGACCCGTCACGTATCATTGTCTATGATAAGCTTGATAAGCCTATAGATGCGACTATTGTTCTTGGAAAAGACTGGCCGCAAATCGAAGCAAAATTAAAGTCAAAACCTGTTCGTTAAAGGATGTCCATTGCCACTTCAATCTTCAGAAAAACTACTTAAATCCCTAGCCGTTGCTGCAGACGATAAAAAAGCCCTAAACATTTGTGCCTACCAACTTAAAAACCCAGCGGTTACCGATTTTGCCTTAATTGTCAGTGCTAAAAACCCTATTCATATTAAAGCCTTATTTAAAGATCTGGATCAGGCCGCCAGCGAGTATTTAAAAGAAAACCCTGATGTTGATTTTTTTCAGCATCCAAAAGTATCAGGATCAGCCGAAAGCGGTTGGATTATTCTGGATCTAAACGCCATTATGGTGCATATTTTGAGTGTGGATATCCGTCAGTTTTATGAACTGGATACCTTGTTTGAGCAACGTGCGGTTGCTTATCACTTTTAGCTAAACCATTTTAAATTTTTCCCTTTTCTAAACGCCGAGTTTTCGTGTATGATAAGGGTCCTTCATGGGGCTATAGCTCAGCTGGGAGAGCGCTTGCATGGCATGCAAGAGGTCGCAGGTTCGATCCCTGTTAGCTCCACCACTACTTTTTTTGCACTCAGAACAGCCTTAAAACTTCCCTTTGGTTGGGAGAAATAGCGGGTTCGAGCGCAGATTGTTTGATTGTTTTTTTAGAAGATATTACTATAGGAATCTATGGAAATTGATTGGAAAATTCTGGTTCAAATATCAGCGCTTATAGGTTCGTTTCTCTTTGGAAAAATGTGGGATGGGTTATTTGAGAGGAAAGCAAAACTTACGGCCTATTATGGACATGTCTCAAGTTTTAAAACTCCAGGTTCAAATGGAGGCACTGATATTCAAGTTCATACTCACTCTATTGTCATTTTTAATCCTGGAAAATCTCCCGCTAATAATCTAAAGATTAAACATAAAGTACTTCCTGGGTACGAAATTTACCCCTCAATTCAGCATGAAGTTGTAAATATTGAAGGATCGACTGAAAAAGAGATTCGTATTGATAAACTTGTTCCGGCACAACAAATTACAATTTCTTATTTGTATTTTCACCCATTAACCTTTCAAAATGTCACTACTCAGATTATTTCTGATGAGGGCTTCGCTAAAATTTTGGATGTGTTTCCTACTCCTCAGGTACCAAAATGGAGAATTTATATCTTACTGGGATTTGCTTTATTGGGTTTAATTTCAGCTGTTTATGTAGTAGTAAATCTCTATATTTCGTTAGTTAAATGAACTCAAATTCTACTCCAACTTTTTTCGAGGTCTATAAAATCCGCCGTCATTTCGATGAAAAAACAGAAATGTGGTTTTTCTCGGTGGTGGATGTGGTACAAGCCTTGATTCAACAGCCCGACTATCAAACTGCTCGAAAATATTGGAATAAGCTTAAAGAGCGATTGAAATCAGAGGGCAGTGAGTTGGTGACAAATTGTCACCAACTGAAATTGGAAGCTGCTGATGGTAAGAAATATTTAACCGATGTGGCTAATGCAGAAACTTTGTTGCGCTTGATCCAGTCTGTCCCTAGTCCTAAAGCTGAACCCATCAAATTATGGTTGGCAAAAGTAGGCTACGAACGGATGCAAGAAATGGCCGATCCTTCAAAATCTTTGGATAGAGCTCGTGATACTTGGAAAAAACACGGACGAAATGAGAAATGGATTCAACAGCGGATGATGGGGCAGGAAACCCGTAATAAACTGACTGATTATTGGAAAGATCATGAGATTAAAGAAGGTGAAGAATTTGCCATTCTAACCAACATCATCCATCAAGAATGGGCAGAAGTAGACGTCCAAGCTCATAAGAAAATAAAAGGTCTGAAGTCTCAAAATTTACGGGATCATATGAGCGAAGCAGAATTGATTTTTACAGCTTTGGCCGAAATGTCGACACGCCAAATTGCAGAAGCGATGAATGCAACTGGAATGTCGGAAAATACAACTGCAGCCCAAAAGGGCGGAAGCATTTCAAAAAAGGCTCGATTGGAATTGGAAAAAAAGACTGGGGCTAAGGTTGTGAACGATTCGAATTATCTCTCCCCTAAAAAATCTTTTAAAAAATTGAAAGATTGATTCGTGCTAGAGGATCTCGATATTCATGTAAATTTTAAACTGGTCGAATTCGACCAGTTTAGGTTTGCTTCTGGATGGAATCATGTCATTTAAAAAGACCGATCTTATTCGATTAACCCTATTGAAAAAGGTAATTTTAGGACTCTTTTTATTAGGGCTTGTGGGGCTTGGATTTTACCTAAATAACCATTTCTCTAAACCTTATCAAAAGATCGAATTCTCTCAGACGCTTTATCCCAAAGAAAGAGCCATTGTTCAGGAGATGTTCTCCAAAGAAATTTTGGATTCAAAAAGAATGGGGGCGTTTGGGGATGCTGAAATTTCTATTGCAAAATACGATCTCAACCAGGATGGGATACAGGATATTTTTGTCATGATTTCGGGTGGTTCATTCTGTGGGAGTCAAGGATGTCTAACCATGATTTACGTAGTAGATAAACGGGGGGTGTGGCATGAAGCCTATCGGTTCAATACCTACCCTGCATGGGGAGTATCTCACCAGAAACACAATGGATACTTTGACTTGGTCCATGTGGGTTCGGTTGATAATCACCCCATTAGTGACTGTTTTTTGCTAAAATATGCATGGAAAAATGACCATTACGAAGGAGTCGGTTACAGAAAGCTAACGAAAAAAGATTTGGAGGTTCTGGTAGATGAAGACGTACGATGATTTTTTTGAAAATTTAGGGCAACATGAATCTAGTGGAGACTATCACAAGATCAATAAAATTCGATATATGGGGAAATATCAAATGGGAGAAGGTTCACTTATTGATTTGGGATATTATCGTCGGGACGGAAATACGGACGACAATGTTTATAAAAATAAATATTGGACTGGAAAAGAGGAAATAAAAAGCAAAGAGGATTTTTTAAATAATCCCAAAGTTCAAGAAAAAGCCGTCAGGGATTACGCCAAACTTAATTGGGAAAAAATGCGAAATGAGAATTTGGATCTTTATGTAGGGCAAACCGTTCAAGGCGTAGAAATTACAGTATCAGGGTTACTTGCAGCCGCACATAACCAAGGGGCTGGTGGGGTCATAAATTTTCTTAAATTTGGGATTAATGGCAAAGACGGATTTGGAACTACTATTAAAAAATACATGAAAGAACTTGCTGGCTACGATACCCCATTCAAGCCTCGAAAAAAATTAACCGGACTCAAAAAAGATAAAAAAGGCAAGACCGTTATGTATCAAATTGATGGGAAGGAATGGGTTTCCCTTGAATCTGCAATTCAGATGATAAAAGATAACATTTTGGATGGTGTGATTGTCACAAACTCACATGGAACTGTATTCTTAAGAACACGTCCAGATCAAACAACTAACAATAACCTGGTGTAGTCTGGTACGCTAATTTTGAGCTGCCGAAGATAGAAAAAAGTTCGAACTTCGTCTACTACGCTCCACCAATTCTTTATCTAATAATCCTACCCTTTGTGGATGCCTTCTTCTGGTTTTTTGATGACGACATGTGCTTGTTGGAATTCATCGAAGAGTTTGGACATGTGGTGAATATTGGTTTTGATGTCCAGGACATCTTTGCTAAGTTGGGTAACTTTGCTGGAAATGAGCATGTGGTCAACAAGGTGATTGGCTTCGATAGTGTCCATTCGGGATTCGATACGGTTTACGGTTTCTTTTAGATGGATATACTCGGGTTGGGTTGTGATGATGTGGCGAAGTTCTACGAATGTTCTCATGATGCGGATGTTAATTTCTACAGCGATTTTGCTTTTTAAAACTCCTGATAACATAGCAATGCCTTGTTCGGTGAAGGCGTAGGGGACGTATTTTCTATGCTCTCCACGCCCGTTCTTTAAGATTGCAAATTGCAAGCTTAAAGAGTCCCACTCATTATGGCTAAGCTGAAACATAAAATCAGAAGGGAATCGATCTTGGTTGCGCTTAACAGCCAGGTTTAAGTTGCCGGTTGTGACTTTGTATAATCCTGCCAGATCTCGATCCAGCATTACTTTTTTGTTGCGGATCGTGTAGATACGTGATTTTAAATCTTCAAAATGTGCGAGGGTGTTGTTATTCATTTTGCTAAGGTACCATAAATAATTCTATTTTAATAGCATTATTTTGTTTTTAATATTTTATTATCAATAATTATTTTAAGCGTGTTATTTGTATCCGCTCCACCCAAAAACACATCCATTTACACCCAATTAAAACAACTTCAACCCTCTAACGCAGACTTCCGATTCTCTTTCTTAGTCGCCTGATGCTTTTTATTAGCCAACAATTTTTCCTTAGCCCGCTTGCTTCGTTTCCGTTTTTGTCGGCGGATTTTTTCTGCTTTTTGCTGGCTTTTGCTTTTTTCTCCAAGTTGGATCTCTTCCAGTTTTTCGACCAACAATATGCGAGCGTAATAACGGTTTAACAGTTGATGTCGGGAAGACTGACACTTGATTTGACTATCCGTTGGGCGATGCGTCAGTCGTACACAGGTTGCTACTTTGTTGGTATTCTGGCCGCCTTTTCCTCCTGAAAAAATGAATTGTTCTTCAAGATCGGATTCTTTAATGTTTAACGCATCCATACGAGCGTACAGGGCTGAGGTTTTTGCGGAGGAGACTCCAAAATCAAGTTGCATAGCTGTATTAAAACATGGTTGGGTTATCCATAGCCATGTTGTTGTCAAAATCGGTGGTCTGATTTATCATTTCGGTAATTAACGAAATATGAGTAATTTTAAATCAATTCTATCTATAAATCAGGCTTTATCAGACCCTACACGTCTTCGTATGTGGATGTTGCTTCACAATCAGGAACTCTGTGTTTGTCATATTCGAGAGGTTTTTGGACTGGCTGTTTCCACTATTTCAGAGCATTTATCTGTACTTAGAAAAGCGGGATTAATCCTTTCAAAAAAAGATGGAAAATGGGTGTATTACCAAGCGAAGCTTAGTCTGGGAGATTTAAGTTTGTTTTTAAAAGAGTTAAAGTCAAGTCTGGAAAAAAACGAGCAGATGCTTACAGACAATGAGCGTAGTCAAAAAATAATGAAAGAAACTGTATGCTAACTCAAAAAAAGAAACGTGTTTTAATTTTATGTACGGGAAATTCATGCCGGTCACAAATGGCTGAGGGACTAGCCAACATGTTGTTTGGAGAATCGTACGAGGTTTTTAGTGCAGGAACAACGCCTTCTTTTGTGCATCCAAAATCCATACAGGTGATGCAAGAGATAGGGATTGATATTTCGGGCTACCGTTCGAAATCCTTAACAGAGTTTTTGTCCCAACCTTTTGATTACATTATGACGGTTTGTGGAAATGCCGATCAAAAATGTCCGGTATTTCCCGGAAATGGAAAGCGCCTTCATTGGGCTTTTGATGATCCTGCTCACGTTCAGGGTTCGGAAGCGTACATTCTGGATTGTTTTAGACGGGTACGGGATGACATTTTGAAAAAATTTCGGGACGAGTGGCTTCGGGTTTTGGTATGAAGGCGTATGTTTCTGAAATTTTAGGCACTTTTTTTCTGATTTTTGCTGGAACGGGTGCCATTATTATTAACGATTTATTCGGGGGATCTGTTACCCATCTTGGGGTTTCGTTGACGTTTGGTTTGGTTGTTATGGCGCTTATTTATGCCTTTGGTGATAAATCAGGGGCTCATTTTAATCCTGCGGTTACGTGTGGATTCTGGTTGTTAAAACGCTTTCCTGGAAAGCAGGTTTTTCCTTATGTACTATCTCAATGTGTGGGTGGGATTGGTGCCAGTCTGGTTTTAGGTCAGATGTTTCCTCATCATCCGACACTGGGTGCTACGCTTCCTCAATATGGATTGTTTACAGTGTTTTTTTTAGAGTGTTTACTGATGATGTTTTTGATGCTGGTTATTTTAAGTGTTGCTACAGGTTCTGAGGAAAAAGGGCTTTTTGCAGGACTTGCAATAGGCGGAACGGTAGGCCTGGAGGCCTTGTTTGCAGGACCTGTTACGGGTGCATCCATGAATCCGGTTCGATCTTTGGCTCCGGCTTTGGTGTCTGGTCAGTATTTTGGATTGTGGATATATCTTACAGCTCCATTTTTAGGGGCGATTATTGCGGTGGGTATTCATCGGTTTTTGACTCGATTGTAACGTCAGGGTGTTTTTTTGCCCGTTTGGCTTTGTAAAACAGGAAAAGTCTTTCCACTTTTTGTCTGGCCCAGGGTGTTTTTCGTAAAAAGGTAAGGCTGGATTTTATACTGGGATCGTGTGAAAAACAGCGGATGTTAATCTTTTCTGCCAACTTTGGCCACCCATAATGCGCCACCAATTCTGTAAGAATCATTTCAAGAGTGATGCCATGAAGCGGGTCATTGGGTTGTTGCATAGACTATAAATACCACACTCTGATGGTTTATGCTAAACTCACTGAACTATGTTGCGGTCTAAACTTCCTTCATCCGTTCTACAACTTTCAAAAACACTTCCGCTAAAGCCGACCCCTGTTATTTTAGAGGGTAAAAAAGTGCGTTTAGAGCCTTTATCTGTTGAAAATCATGTACAGCGTCTGTTTGATATTTCAAATGGATCGCCGATTTTTTGGAATAATCGTCACTATGATGGGTATGATGCGGAAGCCATGATCTGGAAGTTTTTGCTGGATGAAAAACCCGAAACCGTGTCTGAAATGCGTCAGATTTTGGAAGGTCGGCAATCCAAGGATCGTGCCTTATGTTTTTGTGTCATTGACCAGCAAACAAACTTACCGGTGGGCATGTGTAATTATATGAATAATTATCCTGAACATCTAAAAATCGAGCTGGGTGGGATTTGGTACAGTCCGATTGTTCAGGGTACAGGCATCAATACCGAGGTCATCTATCTATTATTAAAACATGCTTTTTCTTTAGGCTATTTGAGGGTGGAATGGAAATGTGATGCGTTACACTCAAAATCCAGACATGTGGCTGAAAAACTTGGGTTTACGTTTGAATGTATTCAAAAATCACATATGATCAGCAAGGGGTTTTCACGGGATACAGCCTGGTTCAGTATGATATCGGAACACTGGCTTGAAATCGAGAAAACGCTGTACGCTTAATCTCTTATTTTAATATCGATCGATTTTTCAGGCGAGTTTAAAGGAAATTTACAGTCATTAAAGGTGGGTGTACCGATGCTGGGCACGAAGTTTTCAGATAATCCCCAGGGTTCCTGAGGAAAAACCAGAATAATATCGAATTTTTTATTTTGATTGAGGTCCTGGTAGGCTGTTACGGCATAATCCCCGTAGGGGAGGTTTTGAAACGAAACCTCTATAACATTGGAAGTGACTGGTTTTTGTATGGCTTGTAGAGGGTTTCCCAAAAACTTTTCTTTGGGATCATAGAGGCAGATAAACAGGGTTCCCTGCATTTTTTTAAACGGTTTTAAGGTTACGTTGATGGTTCCCTTCTGTTCGGAAAGGAGTGGGGTTGCAAGGATGCCAATCAGTAACATAACAAGGACTGTTTTATACATACTCATACATCACTTTTTCCCCCCTTGGGAAACAATGAAACGGATGGACTCTGTTAAAACAGGATTCCGAACTGAAGACTGTGGTAAATATCCGGGGTGTCTCCGGCTCTTTCGCCCTGTTCTTTTCCGAAGAAGGTGTAGTCGCATTTAATGCCGATAACGTCTACTCCGAAGCCCATGACGATGTAACCCTGATTGATTCCGCAACGAAGGGCAACGGTATCTCCCCATACTTTTTTCTCGGCTCCGATGTGCATGCTTTTAAAGATGCTTGTGCTTGGTGATAGTGTGTAGTCTGCGGCAACCTGAATCTGTCCTATGGTTGGCAGTTCTGGTGCAAATGCGGCGCCTACAACGGTGGTCATGGGTAGTACAACGGTTGTTGTTGTATTTTGAGAGGCTACGGTTCGGGATCCACTTAAGGATGTACCGATGTTTTTGAACGTTAGACCCCAGGTAACAGGCATGGATTCGATGGTGGTGTCAGTTAAAAATCCAATATCAAAACCAATGCCGCTTGCTGTAAAGGTGCCTATTTTTTCTTTGAGTTTGTCGGATGAATTTACAATTGAAACCAAATCTGAATCGGATATTTCTACTTTGTTTTCACCGGTAGTGGGGTTGTAGGCCAGTGTTCGGGTGATCAGTTTTGCCCCGATACCGCCGTCAATTTTTTGTCCAAATAGTTCAAATCCTGTGGCCCATCCTGTGCTAATCCCAGAGTCTATAGCCATTTTTAATGTGTAAGATGCATCTTTGTTGATTGATGAGTAAATATCCGATCCTAAAAAAGCGCCAATCCCAAATCCTGGGCTGGCAAAGGTGGCCAGTTGTCCGGCAATATTTGAACTGCCATCTATCCCGATAAGTGTTTGAACAACGGAGGTATCCTGGCTGCCCTGTAGTTTTGAAAGTTTGCTGGTGCTGTCGATAAGCTCTTGTCCAATTTCAAAGCGTAGTCGAGGTCCTTTTATTTGAGTTTGTTTAACTCTGGCCAGACCGGCAGGATTCAGATACAGTGCCGAATCATCAGCACAAAGGGCAATGCCTGCTCCTCCCATTCCCATGACTTTCGGGTTTGTAAACGTGAGATCGGGTTCTGCTGCATAAAGAAAACAGGATATCGAAAGTGTAAACGCTGTTGAAGCAAGTAAGTATCTCATGGTTAAGTTCCTTTTTAGTTATTCAATGATTGGATAATCTGTTCGGCAGCAGAACGGTATTTTGAGTTTCTTACCGATTCATTGTCAGAGCTTGAAAATGAGATGGAACTGTAAGACATAATGGAGCTTCCGTTTTTATCAATAACCTGAAATGTTCCGTTGTTGTCATTTAATCGTATGGCATTGAGATTTTTAAAATTGGTTCCGCAGGTTTTCAGCTTGGTCACAACATCAAGTTGGGAAGAGGTTAATACGTTGGATTTTTGGAAGGCATCTACAGCATTTTCGGCATAATAGGCTACGGTTCTTGGAGCTGTAAATAAATATTCCATTATCCTTTCATAGGTTTTGTCTCCTGAGACTGCTGTTGAATTTCGGGTTACGTTAAAAGGATCGGTTGAAATATCTAAATACAGGGTCGTCATTTTAATAACCACGGTTGCGTTTGCAAACCCACGTCTGAATTGGGCGCTGGCGTTTAGGGATGGCGATAAAACAATATTTTCCACTGTTCCTGTAATATGAATATTTGTACTTGTAGAAAGATTAACAGCATAATTAAGTGCATCGGCGGCTGTTATGGCGTTTGCTACGGAAATTGTAAGGTTTTCGTTAATGGTTTTGATAATGTTATTAGCACTGGTTGGATTGTCGGCGAGGGTTTTTAGTGTTGGGAGTAAGGTGTAGGGCAAGGCGTTTTGCTGTCCCATGATAGCGGTGCCTTTGTCTATCAATGCGGCTTGTAATGTTGCGCCGGTGGCTCCGGAGTCAATAATGGCTTGTGAGCTGGTGAGGGCGGAGCTGAAATCTCCGGTTTTGATGGCTTCTGATGCTGTTTTTTGTTTGGCAGATTCCAAAGATTTAAAAATGTTGCTGCCACATCCTGTAAACAGGCTGATGCTTAAAGCTAATACAGTCATGACAAGAAGATGGCTTGCCTTTTTTCTCATACGTAAACTCCTTGTGGACATAAAATAGGGTATATGTCGAAACAGTATAGCCTGTAAATGTTAAAGTCTATATTTTTCTTGCTAAAACTCTAAATCTAACGTAATCCAGAACCCATAGGTTGTCTCTAAACAGAGTTGGTTTGCAGTAGGTTTCAACCTGATTAAAAAATAAGGATTCTTCATCTGACGTTAGTGGTGTCATGTGTGGACTTACAAACATTTTTAGCCAGTCTTTTAATCCATTTTCCCCGGATGTCATGGGTGTCGGGCGTTGAAAATGCCAGGCCTGCTCGACCCAGAATCCTTCTTTTTCCAATAATGCGGAATAGTCGGCGATGCTTGGAAAATACCAATAGTCTTTCCAGGGTTTTTTCATGTCTTTTAAGGTTTTTTTGACGCCGTCCATAATGGTTTTTACGTTATGTTTTCCACCAAATTCCGCAACAAATCTTCCATCTGGTTTTAAGGCGTTATAAATCTGTTGTATGGCTTTTTCAGGTTCTGTAACCCAGTGTAATACGGCGTTGGATAATAGGGCATCCACAGGTTTTTCGCAGGAAAAATCTATGGCATTGGCCTGTCTGAACTCTATATGAGGGAACGCTTTTTTTGCGGTTTCAACCATGGCGGCTGAATAATCCAACCCAATAACAGCCTTACACCGTTGAGCCAGTTTATCAGTAAGTTCTCCAGTTCCGCATCCCAGATCAATGACTGTTTCATGAGGCTGAGGATTTAAAATATCCAGAAGAGAGGTTCCCAGTGTTGCAATAAAATGGAAATTTTCGGTATAGGCCTGGGCATCCCATTTTTCAACAGGCTGTTTTTCTTGTGTCATGGGCAAACTCTCCTTATAATCTAAGCCATGTCCGTTTTCTCAAAAAACCGTTTGGAAGCGTTTAGTGATGGTGTCTTAGCCATTATTATTACCATTATGGTGCTGGAACTTAAAGTTCCCCATGGCTCCGATCTGGCTGCGGTTTTGCCTCTTATCCCTACATTTTTAAGTTATGTGCTTAGTTTTATATATGTCAGTATTTACTGGAATAATCATCACCATCTCATTCATGCGGCACCTCATACTGATGGTGCTATCATGTGGGCAAACAGTCATCTGTTGTTTTGGCTATCGCTGGTTCCGTTTGTAACGGGTTGGATGGGTGAAAATCATTTTACACCGCTTCCTGTGGCTTTATACGGTATTGTGCTGCTGTGTTCGGCATTTGCTTATTGGATTTTACAGCGCGTTATTGTGCGAAAAGCCGGTCCGGATTCCATGATAAGCAAGGCGACACAGAAAGATATTAAGGGAAATATATCACTGGTGTTTTATATTGCAGGCATTGGGTTTGCGTTTGTAAATCAGTGGATGTCTGGAATTTTTTATGTGATTGTAGCCTTTTTATGGCTGATCCCCGACAGACGTTTAAGTAAATAACCTCAATTTTTTTGAGTTAATCGTAAAGCAGTTTATAAACCCAGTAGGTTTTTTGAACTCTTGTCACGTAGCCGTTAGTTTCATCATACGGAACCGTGGCGACAAAATAATCCAGCCCTTTATCCTGTTTTTGATTGACCCAACGTTGCGTGATATTTGGCCCTGCATTATATCCAGACAACATGTAGCTGTAGTTGTTGTTAAAGCGTTTTTTCAACATGGATAAATACCAGGTTCCAAATCGAATATTATTAGATGGAATAAGCGCCATCTGATTGCCTTCCCATGGCATTTTAAGTGTTTTAGCAATGCCTTCAGCTGTAAACGGCATAAGCTGCATAAGGCCCAATGCGCCACTTTTTGATAAAGCCTGACTGTTAAACAAACTTTCTTCACGCATCAGAGCTAAAATCAAATAAGGATCCACATCAAATTCCTTTGAGGCTTCCAAAATACTATTCCAATGAGGACGTGGATAAATTAATGTTGCCAGCTCTTTGGATACCACTCCTTTTTTGGGGAAAATGGAATAGCCGTTATCCAGTAAAACCTTGATGGCTGCGTAATGGTTTCCTGTTTTTGAGTACAAGGTAGCTAAAGAAAAAAACTGTTTTAATGAGGTTGATTTTTGAGTCTGAACTTTAAATTGAAGATCCTGCAGCACCCATTCGCCAAGGCCAAGCTGATACAGCGCAATAAAGGAGGTATCCGGCTTTAATCCTGTATGTTTAAACAATGGTTTTAAAGAGGCTTTGATTTCTGATTTTTCAGAGTTATAGATACGATAGGTATAGTAGCTGAACGGGTAGCGCTGAACACATTTATCAAAATAAAAGTCACTAGTTTTGGATGAGGTAGGTGCGCTTAGTTTTCCTGTCCAGAAAAGAACCTTGGCTTTAAAATCATCGTTATTCCAGTTCCAGTTGTGTGATTTTAAAATTGTAACGGCGTTGGTTGTTTCGCCTTTTTCAAGCTCGTTCCAGGCTATTTCCCACATTACTTTATCCAGATACTGATTTTTTTCCAATTTGTTTTTGTTGTGTGTGATGTCGTCCTGAGTTAGTTTAATGTTGCCTGTAGCGGCTGGATTTATACTCCAGTAATACAAGGCTTCTGACAAAAAGGATTTGTGCGTATTATCCTGTAACATTTTTTGATAATGAAGCGAGGCTTCCATGAATTTTTTTTGCTTTTGAAGCACGCGTCCCGAATAAAACAGAGCTTTATTTCCCCAGAATGTGTTGGGATAGTCTGTAATAACGGTTTGAAAATAAGGTGCTGCGTCATCAAATTTGCCTTGCAAAAAATGACACATGCCAACTGTCGTTAACAGCTCAGCTTTGTATGAGGTACTTGGATATTTTTCCAAAAACAGGTTGATGTGCAGTTTTGTAGGTTCGTAGTCATCGTTTTCGTAGCGGTCCCGGATAAAGGCCATGTACTCTTGCGGGGAGTCAAAAAAGGATTGGACTCGTCTGGTGACAGAGAATGTATTGTTGATGGCCAGCAGGCAGGTTTCAGCTGTGTAGGTCGAGTAATAGTTTTTTAACAGGTTAGCGTATAAACGAATGGCCTTGTCCTGATTTTTTTCCAATAAAGCGATATCAATGCGTTTTTTTAGGGATTCCCGTGAAATTTGAGGCAAATAGGGCAGGTTGGATAAACTGATATACAGCTGCTCGGCTTCATCCAGATTGTTTGAATCAAACAATCGATTGGCTACTTCCAGGCTAATTCTGGCTACAAATTCGTTGTTTCCAAAATGATGTTGAAGGTTTTTTAGCCACGACAACTGCTGAGTGGTAATGGAGGCTGTTGGCGAAATCAGGGAAAACCGCAGTTTTAATAATGATTCATAAGAACCCAGATTCAATGTGGAAAAATCGATAGTGGAAAATGTGTTGGATGCCTGAATCTGTTGCCCTAGTTTTAGGTACGACAGACTTTTAAGCAGTTTTGTCTGGGATGTGTCAGCATTGGACTGATTGAGTAAATTTATGGCTGAGGCATAATTTTTTTGATAAAAAGCATCTACAGCTTTATCTAATACAGGATTAGCCCAAAGATTTTGTGAAAAACAAACAGCCGCAATAACAACCCAGACAAGTTTTTTCACAAGGTTAGACAGGTTTTAGAAAAGCCAGACAGACTGCCACTAAAATCAAAGCTGAGGCCATCCAGAAAAATGTTTTTTTCAAATGAGGTTTCCGTTTTGCAATAATCGGTGCGCCTGTTGCAATCACCCACCAGATACCAATTTTTCCCAATACCCATGGTGTGCTTAACGAATAATGAAGTTTTGCCAACAAACCAAACCCTGCAATAAAAATCAATAGCGATGAAATGCCCAATAAAATCTGTCCCAGTTTGCTTGGGTTTTCCTGAAGCAGTGTAAGGCCAAGCCCTGTTCCAAGAAAAATAATACTGAACACGTGGATAATCAAATAAAAATCTGCAGGCATTGTCGTCCTCCTAGAGTGGCATTTACCGTTAATAACAAGGCTTTATCATACAAGGTAGTTTTGTTACAATGCAAACCTCAAAGCGGGGCATTTTGCTTTTGGTGGGTTGGGTATGAGTATTCGTTTTTATAAGCGACTTTCAGTTCAGGCTGTTTCTGTTGTGATTTCTCTTTCTGATAGTGAGAAGGCACTGAAAATACTTCGGGATCATGTGACATCCAGTGCTATAGATTCTCCACATTTTTGTTCTCAAACATTAGCTGTTATGGGTGCTATACATGCCTCACTTCAACACTGTTCTGTTGAGGATATCGTAGGATTAAAGGATTTTTTTAAAGACATAGCTGCCAGCCAGCATTTTAACTTTTCAGAGGTATTAATGATGTTCACGGCGATTTATCATGCTGTTGATGTTTTGTCGTCAGATAATCCTTTTAAACACACTGTTCATCAGGACTTAATGGCTTCTTTTCAAGGAAAAGTTATGAGCCGCCTTCAAGAGGATCAAAATGAGCCCAATACAAACAATCTCTTACTGTTTTTAGCTGGAAGACTTTCTCCTGAATATCCTTATTCTGAGGCTCAGTTTCGTTTTATTATCAAAACAATCAATTTTATACTGGATACAGTTCGAGATAAAAATCTGCTAGCTACTTTTAAAACACATCTTCATGAGGTCTGTTTTGGCTATTTACAAAAGGCTGAAACAGCCGAAGTTGCTTTGTTTGTAAGAGGGATTCCCGGCGAAATAACCGGCTGTAGCTTAAATCAGGCTCTGACTTCTGGCCTGACTATGAACTTTCTTCTAAAATTTCCAGAGCGTTTTAAGGCTGTAGAGCCTTTGAATCTTTCTGAAATCAGAACCTTTATTATGCAAAAAATGGTATCCGATATTTCATTTGAAAACGGTGTGAATTTGAAACGTGTTTATGATGTTTTGGATGGTCATAGTCCTGATACCGTGCAAAATCGTGGGGAATTTTTAAAAGTGCTACTTGTTAAATTTCCTGAAGACATCCTGAAACTGGATTGCTTACCTTTATTAGAGCGACAAAAGAAAGCTGATCCAACTTTTACGCCTATGTCCCTTGTGGCTTCTTATGAACGGAGCCTCTTTACCGTTTACCTGATTCGAGCGTCTGCTTCTTTATTGGCACTTTATCCTAATCAGGATGGTTTGAAGCTCTTTTTGCAGGAATCCTTGATTCTTCATACCCGTTATCTTGTTGCAAATGGATCCATATCAGATGATATTGATGCTAAAAAACCCGTAAAAAATAATACGGCTGTAGATAGCAGCGGTGTAAGTGACTCTCGTGTGATTCAGAGGCTGATTGATAAAATAGGAACCATAACGGCTTTTCACGGTTTTTTTTCGTATGTCTTCGATACGCTTCAGTCGTTGATAAGCAAACAGCCTCTTGAAAGCCGGGATTCCTTTAATCGTTCACTTATGGTTCAACTTTTTGGAATGTCTGGTAATAAAAAAGCAAATAAGGCTGTTCGGGAAATGTGTTTTACCCTGTTTGACCAGTATGTAAAATCGACTTTGAAAGAAGAGTCGAGAGCGACGTTTTTTATTCAATGTTTAAGTAAAGTCAGCAGTAACGAGACTTTTAATCGTTTAAGAACAAGTGTTTATCCTCACCTTACTGATGAGGATTTTTTTGCTTGTTTTACTCATTCAGATTCCAGACAGCTGGATATGCTTGCAAAAAAATATTGCGAACTGGTCATGGTTGATCAGGCCATTGCCTTGTTTGATGCTCATAAATCAACCTTGTTATTAAGTACATTTGAAATGTATTCTGCTTTTATCCAACACATGCCGTGTCCAGCTCAAGAAAAAGTAAGAGTAGGTGTTACTGTTTTTAATACAGCTTTTCAGCGAGGTTTTAATACCAATGCTATTGGTTCCGGCTTTAGAAGTTTTTACAACTCTTTACTTGAGTCTGGACAAAAGCAGCAGTTTTTAGATGGAATTAGTGTAACCTGCCAGTGGCGGGAATTAATAGCTAGGTCTCTTCCTGCACAGGTAGCTTATAACCCTGATGCTTAATATTTTTAACAGTCTTATGGTATAGTGTGCTTATGCCTATTAACCTGTGTCCTGTTTGTGATCAAGATTCCAGCAAGCCTTCCTTTCGCGGAAATCAGGTTCGTGGCTCAAGCTGCTGCTGTGACCACAGCGAAACCGAGTCTCAGTCCGATGACGACAGAGACGTAAAATGGCATTGGAATCCGGTAATTAAAGGATAAGACCATGTTTGTAGGGGGCTATAAAACATTAGCTGTCCCTGCCTCTGATGTGTTTATCCGCGACGATTCTGGCCACAAACTCAGCGCTCTTTTTCCCCGTTTTCAACATGATCCTGGTTTTTATGCTGTTCTGCATAAGGTTTTTATAGCCGATAACTCCATTCAGGCCAAAGCTTACCGCCAGCGCTTTTGCGGAGACCCTATGTTTGGTGCAGACCTTTTAAACATGTTTATAAATGCTCCTCTGATACATAAGCCCCTGTTGGTTACGTTGTACAGACAGTTTTCTTTTGGTTGGTCTTTTGTGCAGGAATTGCCGGTTTTATGGGAGATCTGTTGCCAGAAAAACGATGCAGATCCTGATAACGACCAAAAAAGAACCACGCTTTTCAAACATGTGTTTCAGCAGCTTTTTTTGCCTTTCCCTGACATGGATCCCAGAGTTTTAAGTCTTCCCCCCAATGATTTTAATGTGTATGCGTCCGGTTTTTGTGACACGCTCCAAAATCCAACTGCAAAAAAAGATGCCGTTATCTTTACAGGTAGTTTATATGTTCAGCATTTCCCTTCGGAATTCCAGCCTTTTTTTAATGTGTATATAGAGCCTTTTTGTACCACAGATGACATCCGTTGTGCGCTGATGAATCGATTTCTGGCTCAAAGTACGACTTTAAAATCCATTCAATTTTTATTTGAAGGTCTTGATCCAGATTCTCCTGCCATTTATGACACTTTAAAACCTCTTTTTTTTGAAAAAGCTGTTGCCTGTTATCTTGATCAGTCCCACCTTGCTACACAGGATTTTTCTTATGACAATATTGTAGGAAAATATGAAGATTGGGTTCCGTTGACAGCTAAAGTCCATTTTTTAATGTGCAGTGTACATATAGACAGGGTGAGATTCTGGATGAAGTCCGCTTTTGGTTCCAACATGAACGATAGAGAGCGTAAAGACTACTGTGGTTATGCTGTGGATTTTTTTGAAAAAGCCATGGTTTGTTTTGATAGAGGAAACAATGTGCAGCCACACTCCTGTCCCGCTGATTTGTATTTGACCATGATTTCTTACAGTGTCGCTTTAAAACAGACTGAACGGGTAAATGGTTTGTATAACCAGTATCGCCGTGCATTTCCTTCGGAAGCATCCAGCGATTGTTCTCAGGATTATGCAATAGAAAAAGCTGTAGTGGACTTTTATCTGGCTCGTCCAGACGGTTTTGATACGGCCTGCACTCATTACCATGATGTTATGTCCAGACAGGTCCGCATTTCAGATCCCCAGCTGTTTTTAATGATGATGGATTATGCTGTAAAGCAAAACCGTTTGGATGTCATTTCTGAAGTACTTACCGATCTGAGGCATTATTTTGAATGGATTACTCAGAATCCACAGGTTAGATCGAGATTGTCTTCGGTTGATCTTGATCACTGCGAGCCTGTTTTTACAGCTTTATTTGCCTGTTTGGATCCCAATAATGCAGCCTCAAAACCATTAATCAAGCAGCTGGCTTTTTGTTTGGATACTATAGAAAACTGTTATCAGGAATTAAATCTTTCTTTTTTTGCATGCACTCAATTTTATATGGCCCTAACAGTTTTTAACGAGACTTTTCGTAAAGATCCACAAGACAGCAGTCCTCAACCTGGAGTTGAATCCAATTCGTCATCCTGGCGCTTCTGTCACATCACCTAAACTAAAATACTTGGAATCTTTGGTAATTGTGATAAAATAGTTCTCTTGTTTGCGCGTTTTTAGGCTGCAGACAGGGATGTTGTTTCAAAAGTATATTTTGCTTTTTCCTACGCAAGAATAAGGGGAGATTCACGTACGGAGAGGTTCTTATTTTGATTTCTAAGATTTTATCTGTTTTTGCTATCCCCTTAATTACTTTGTTGCGAAATACTTTTCCAGACACTGTTTCTGGCGCAAAAAAAAGTTCGTTTACGATTCATTCCGGTAAAGACCTTTCCAAACAAATAGAGGTGCTTCACGGTATAGCCTCTGTGCCATTGGATACATCCACAACGGATTGGGTTTTTCCTGATTTACAACCAAATCGTCATGCAAAAGATGTTTTAGACGAAGTCGTAGAGTCGTTTGCCTCGTGGTTTTCTGACAGTCCTCTTCCTGAAAAGGCCATGCAGAAAATACATAAAGAGCTTGGTAATTATATGAATCTGCTGGCATTGGCTTATCCTGAACGTATTACCGTATTGAAACAAGGTGATTCTGAAGAATATGTGGGAAAACTGTTTTTAAAGTCATTTGCCCTGTTTATTTCCGGATTTTTTCGTTTGGATGACTACATCGACAGTCCTTTAAAAACGCAAGAAGAGTATATGGACCGGATATCGCGGGTTAATACATTAAAAGATATCTTGTTGAAGATGCTGGTTGATCCTACCGGTTCAGGGGATGAAGACTCTCTCCTAACATTGAAAGCCTTAGATCCTGCGTTTGAACCGTTTGGAAAATGGATAAAAAGTACGAGAGAAAGCTTGATTTTAGCCTGTAGAGAAAAAGGAATGGATATTCCTGAATCCCTGGAATTTATAAGAGTTTATTTTGATGCCTACTTTGATGGGATTTTAGGTGAGTTGGATGAGAGGCAGGCCTTTCAAAAAACGCGTATTATTTCTCAGGATGATTCGATTGATGACTTTAACAAGGCACATTACAACGGTGTCGCTATTGTTTTTGCTTTTGGATTATTAGCCTTGGGAAAAATTGGGACGACTCAAAGTCCTCATGTGGATTTCTTTAAACATGCCGGCGCAAAAATTATCGGGGGGCATAATGACGAAGTGTCCCGACCAAGTGATGATCTGGTGGATTGTGTTTTTACAAGTAACGAATTTACCAGAGCCCTTCATATTGCGTTTACAAATTATTTTTTAGGGGCTGATGATGATGCGCCAATAGGTACGTTTAAACAGTTACAGCAGTTTTTTCTTTTTCAAAAATTATATGATATTGCTTCGTCACCCATGCCTCATGAAAAAAGAGAGAAGGCGTTAAAAAATTTCGAAGAAGCTTTTTTTGAGGAGCTTACAGAGTTAGATGCCCTGCATCCTGGTATCAAGGCCGATATTTTAGACCTTATTAAAGATCCTAATGAGTTTGAATCGAAGTTTGTAGATATTTTAAAGAAAACTGGTTTTGAATCATCTTTTTCAAGCGGGACTGTTACGTTCGCGTCACTTTCTGAAAAATATAAGGCCATTCATAGTGAGTCTGCTGAAAAGGTCGCGAAAAAAATTAATACCTTGTATAGGAAGTTTTTCGATAAATATAAGCAGGTTTTTTCCTCGCCATCTCCTGTTGCATCCCCAGCTATTCGTCCTTCCCCATCACCTAATGCACCTTCTGTTTTTCAAAAACCAGAGCATTCTACGTTTGAATTGAAAAAATATTATGGAGAGATTGCTCGAATCTGGATTGAGGCTAATATATTCTGGAGTATGACGGATAATGCGCGTTACGGCTGGTTTGATCGTGCATTAGCGGGAAGAACAGGCTAGACTACCTGGATGTCCTGGTTATCTAAATTTTTATCCTTTGGTCTTGATTTTGGGTCAGCACCTACTGATGCAAACCGACGGATACTGCTTACCAACCACATCGCTGTTGCCATTGGCTCCTGCGCCTTCCCGTACCATTTTATTTTCAAGGCTGTAGGCTTAACGTTTTTAGGGAATTTTATTCCTGTTGTCTGTCTTTGTTTTTTAATTCCTGTGGGTTTAAATGCTTTTGGATTTTACAGATGGGCCAAGCTGGCCTTGGTGGCTGTTGCCAATTTAGCCGCAGGTTTTTATGCCGGATCTTTGGGCGAGGCCTCTGGCGTTCAGCATCTGTTTTTTGCTTTTTTGGGAGCCTCTTTGGTTTTGTTTGATGAGAACGAAAAAGTCGATAGAGCTATTGGCCTGGTGATTCCTATCCTGTTTTTCTTTTTGCTTCAAATCAATTTTCATAATTACTCGTTTATTTATACCTATCCGGTGACACCTCTTGCTACCCGTGTTATTTATTGGGGAGGCAGTATCACGGCGTTTATTATCATTTTTCTTTACCAGCGTTTTTATTATCAGGGCCATTTGCGTTTTACCAAGGAATTACTTCGAATTAATGACCAGATTTCCCGATCTTACAAAGACCTTCAGGAAGGCAAGGAAATGTCTCAAAAACTGAAGATTCAGGCCGATTATGCCTCGATGGTTCGGGCGATTGCTCATGAGATTAAAAATCCTCTGGGGATGTTGAAAATTCGGTCTGAGCTGGTGTTAAGCCGGCTTGAAGATCATGAATCGATAAAAAAATTCGCCGACGTTATTATCCGAAACGTTGACCGGTTAAATAAACTGATTAACACCATGCTGACCTACGGTGCCCCGATAACAAAAGATAGAGTGACTTTTGATGTTGTGGATGTGCTGCAACATCTTGAAATCCTGATGGAAGTTCCATGCGCAAAAAAATACATTAAAATGAGAACCGACTATGGTGATGTAAAACCTGTGTATGCCTCTAAGGAATTAATTGAGCAGGCGTTAATTAACATTGTTTCAAATGCCATTCAGTACACGCCGGAAGGTGGAGAAATCACGCTGGGTGTACAAGAGGCCCGATACCACGATGTTAAAGGGAACGAGCGTGAGGGCGCTGAAATCTGGATAAAAGACACAGGTTGCGGCATAAAACCCGAGTTGGTGGAATCTGTGTTCGAGCCGTATGTATCCAGCAAAGTTGTTGGCGCCAACATGGGGTTGGGCCTGGCTTTTGTATACCGTGTTGTAGGTGAAAACGAAGGAAAAGTACGGGTAGAAACCGAACAGGGAAAAGGAACCGTGTTTTTTGTGACTGTTCCAGTTGCATAGCAAAATACCTTGGTTTTTTTGTGGAAAATTGATAACATAATCGACCAGTTGTTTCGCCTTGAAAAAGGCTTTTATAGGTTTAGAAAACTAATCCTACGTTAAATAAAGGGGAGATTTTTCGTACGGAGCGCTCTAGTGAGACCTTACTCTATTATTAATAAACAGACATCAACATATTCAAGTCTACCCATTCACTATAAAATCCTTGCAGTTCCTACTCCAGACTTTTTACTAAAGCTTTATCAAATTCCAGGTATCGCGAAATTTGTTTCCGATCATGGTGTTGATAGGGTGAGTACGTATATTTTACAGCTTGCAAGAGACTTTGGTAGTCCAGTTTTGCCCAAAATGGCACCTGTTGTGATTAAAATGTTGAATGTCTGCTTTGGCACCCTGCCTTATTATCGGGATACTGTTGGAATTGGGCATGATGATAAATTTCCGTTTGTCAGGGATGTGTTGAATACAGACGTTGTTATTTCGTTTACAGCCCGTGTTATGAAAAAAATAGCGTCTGGGCAAGGTCCTTTTTCAAATTCTAAAGATATTTTATTGAGATACAACATGGAAGTTGCTGCTCTTAAAAGCGAACTGTTGTTAGCACATCAATTTGAAGCTTTATCCTGGAAATCAAGACATGAATTTCTGTTTTTATTTTGCAGGGAACTTATTGAAGATACTATGCACCCTTTAATCCGGTATATGGTGGTATCTGAAACTGAAAATTCTCCTAAAGTACGTAAAGATGTACCGCGTTTACTGGATTGTTGTTCAAAATTTGTACTGGGAATTGTTATCCCAGATGATATTGCTGATAATATTCAGGTTAAAGAGATCCTTCAGTATTTTGTTGATGCAAAAGATCTTACTGTTGATGACTGGCTTGGAAAGCCTGATGATGCGGCTTTAACTGCTTTAAGAAAAGAGGTTAAACAGAACCAGCCTAAATACCTCGGACTATTTGATTTGTACTGTGACTTATGGAAAGACTGTGTTCGGGATTTAGCTGAAGTTATAGGTCTGCCTGTTTTGAAAGCAAAATGGGGGGAGATACAAGCCGCCTGGATTCTTGTGATGAAATGTTTACAGGAGTCGGTTGATATCAACACAAGTCCTTATACGCCATCTACGTATGGTGCAAGTTCAACAAGCCATCAAACTGAGGCTTTACTTGCTAATAATATGTTAATGACCTTTTTTAAAGCCATAGAGGGTGTATATCTGAATTCCCTGACTTTTACGTCTCCTTATATGTTTAGGCATGCATTAGTTAGAACCTTTCAAGTTCTTTGTCAGTCAGCTGAGTATATCGGACATAGTGCCAATCATATTGCAACAGCGAAGAAAGAACTGTACGAACATGATTATACAAATAATACGTTCATGGTTATTGGTGATGCATTAACGGCGTACTTAGATGACAAATCCCTGGATTTTGTGGACTATGCGAAAAGTCTTAATTTAGATTTGGCGAAAAAAGCGGCTGTAACGGATATAGATACGTTTAATTCCATTTTATTTTCTTTAAAAGATCTGGATAAAGCCATTAATAACAGTATCTGTACATTGTTAGCGTTGGGCTCTAGCTTGCATGGGCAGTTTGAAGTTGGGTTTAAAGACTGTAAAGATGTAACGGAAACAGTACGATTAGCCAGGGTAATTTTTAGAGGTAGAGATGGGTGTAAGGATGTTCTTGATGAACTGGATAAACTGACTGAAAAACGGGAAGCACGTATTCAATTAATCTTACAGGCTATTGAAGACCCTGTTCACGAAGGGTTTAAAACGTATTTGTCAGGCTTGCAGGACAAGGCTGGGGATATGCGTGTGCAGGTTACAAAAATTACATCGGCTCGACCTGAATTTGCTGATGTTTTTGAAGATTATTTAAATGGCGTTAGAAAACTTTTTGTATTGTATCTTCTCTTTAAAAGCGAAGGGGTTTAGGGGGCTGACTATTGAAAAAAAGGGATCTGGTAGAAAAAATATCCTGGCTTTGCATTATTTTATCTATCCCATATTTTTGGATTTTTAGATATTTTGGCCTGTACATCGCAGGCAACATGATCCCCATTTTTGTGGCTGCATTTTTCGTGCCCGTTGTGTTGTCCAAACGGCATTTTGACAATCTGGCGAATGTGGCTTTAATTGCCGTAGCCTCGTTTTTACTGTTTTTTTATTCGTTGATTCTGGGGAAAAACTCTGGGGCTTATCTGGTGTTTATTTCTCTGGTTCCCATTACCGTTCTGCTGTACAACGATTTGAAGAAAAAAATCTGGATTTTGTGTACGGTGGCTATCCCCATCACGCTGACCTATGTGTTGGAATGGATTGATTACAGATTTTATTTTGAACAGACGGTATTATCGGGTCTAACGGAAAAAATCATTCATGGATTTGCCTTGTCCACGGCTTTTTCCTTTGCGTTATTTTCGGCTTATCTTTTTTACAAATCATCAAAGCAGCAGCTGGATTTGCTAACGCAATCCAACAAGGATCTGGAAGAAACCGTTATCCAGCTTAAAAAGTCTTACCATGATCTTCAGGAAGGTAAGGAAATGTCTCAAAAGCTAAAGGTTCAGGCCGATTATGCGTCGATGGTGCGGGCTATTGCTCATGAAATCAAAAATCCGTTGGGGATGTTAAAAATCCGGTCGGAGCTTGTGTTGCAAAAGCTCGATGATATCGACTCCATTCGCAAATTCGCTGACGTTATCATCCGAAATGTGGACAGGCTGAACACGCTGATTAACACGATGCTGACTTACGGCTCTCCGGTGACAAAAGAGCGCATTTTATTTGATAGTGTGGATGTGTTGCAGCATCTGGAAATTTTAATGGAAGCACCCTGTGCAAAAAAATACATCAAAATGAGAACCGATTATGAAACAGTGAAGCCGGTTTATGCGTCAAAAGAATTAATTGAGCAGGCGTTAATCAACATCGTTTCAAATGCTATTCAATATACGCCGGAGGGTGGTGAAATTACCTTGGGGGTAAAACCTGTACACTATCACGATATCAAAGGTAACGAGCGTGATGGTGTGGAAATCTGGGTAAAAGACACCGGCTGCGGTATAAAACCCGAGCTGGTGGAATCTGTGTTCGAGCCCTATGTATCCAGCAAAGTTGTAGGCGCCAACATGGGATTAGGCCTGGCTTTTGTATACCGTGTCGTAGGTGAAAACGAAGGAAAAGTACGGGTTGAAACCGAGCAGGGAAGAGGAACAACGTTTTTTGTAAGTTTGCCGTGCAGCTAAGTTTAGATGTCTGTGTTTTCAAAACCCTGAACAGGCATCCTTAATTGTGCCCATTGTTCAAATTCTGGAACCAGAGTCAGTGCTTTAATGATATTCTGAATATTGTCATGTGTTGAAAGTCTCCCGGTAATACTTCGGGTGCGTTTTAGTCGTATAGCATCCAAAGCTTTTAGGAACTGTGTTTGAACAGGTTTTGGCAGTACCATTATTTTATCTGCAAAGGGGTCTGTATCAATTTTGTTAAGCTCTTCACGTATGGCATCAAGCTGTTCATGGAAGGTGTCAGAAATAAGCCTGTTAATAAGAAGTTTTATTCTAGTGGTTGCAGGTGAGCTATAAAACAGGGCTAATAAATCCCAATGTGCAGGACTGTCGGCAATTAAAAATCGGATCACTTTTTCAAGATAATGGTCACCTACCTGCCTTTTAAGATTTTCAAGATAGATAGGAACAATATCCTTGTGAAGCGGATGGTGTAAAACACACTCTAATAAGTCATGGTTTAGATGAAATGTAATACATCTGGATAAAGCCTGAAAGACCTCAACAGAGTTTATGTCACTTATAATTTGTATAAACAAAGGAAGTTGTTGATTTAAATAAACTGATAAAAGCTCACCATCAATGGGTTTTTGTAAAGCTTCCAGCTGATCGTCTGTAACCCCTAGTCCAAGGCAGTTAATAACATGTTCCGTGTTGGTTAGTTCTTCAGGTGTTCTATAAGCAAGATGTCGAATTCTTTCCTGTTGTAAGTTTCCCTTCATCAGCTCGTGTCGTAAGGCGTCCTTTTGTCTGGGTGTGGCAAGCATGTGTTGCAGGACGTCGAATATCTGGGGAGATTGACGCAAATTTTGTATGCCCAGATATCCGGTTGCGGCCCGTATTAACGGTGCTATTTCAAACTGATCTTTATACTGGATGATAAATGGGCTCCATACATCAAAATCTCCTCTGTTACTGAGAGCGGCCATGTTTCTGTCCAGTAAGGCCTTGATGTGACTTATTTGGGATCCCGTTAGAAAAATGTCTTTTTCCGTACAATGGAACTCTTGAAAGACACCTACGTGATAGGATTGATTTGCGCTTGATACAGCCGTAGCTAAAGGCTGAACTTTAAATTCTGGTTGACTTTCTGTAATCACAAAAATTTCAAATCCAAAGGCTTCAAGTTGTCTTAGAACCGGTTGAAGCCTATGTGCGTCTACATAAATCCGTTTGGGCGTGCAGGTCATGGTTACGGATTTTTTATTTACGTATGGAGATGATGCTCCCTGTCTTAGTGCTGAAAAATCTAGTTCGCTTCCTGTTGTAGAATGACTGGTTCCAAAAGCTATTTCTTCTGTAGCAAGACCAAGACGTATAAAAACATCCCGTTCGTACTGCGGCAATGTTTCAGATAATGTTCTATAAACACGGGGCGGTGCTGTAAATGGTGGGATTTCTACACGATCCGTTGCAGGTAACAGTACTGGTTCTACTGGTTCAGACTTTTGGGTTACCGTTGGTGTAGACACTCTTTGTGATGCAAATTCAAGGGTTGATGCCAAATCCATATCGAATGTTTGTCCCACAGGGGATGAGGATGGTTGTATACGTAATGGTGGTGTCTGTTCAAGTACTCTGAACGTTCCGTTTGGATAAATCCTTACGTTATTAACATGCCCATATTCAACCACAGACTCTCCTTTGATACTTAACCTGGTATCGGCAATTACCATGGGTAGTCCCAACAGGGTTCTGCAAATCAGGTTAAAGGCAATGGCCGATTCAAAGCAAACCCCGACTTTCAGGTTTAAAAAACAGAGTGCGATAGCCATATGTCCCTGTTTGCTTGCTCTTGTATAGGCGTTTTGCTGGTGTGGAGTAAGTTCCTCTCTACCCTTGGTATATTGGCAAATGGTCTGAAAATCTTTTATTAACGCATCTGCCAGTTTTTCCCGTACCGGTTCTGTTAACCTGCGAATGTCTGTAGGGTTGGTAATTCCATGATGGTGCAACACGCTATGAAACTCTGTAAACTGTGTTCCTAATGCATTAAAAAGTGCAAGCGCGTCAGCCGTTTTCGGATGTTTTGGCTGAGCAGAAGTGTAGGCCTTTATTAAAAACGACGAAGAGGTTATTTGCCCGAGACTAAAACTGACAGATGTAAATCTTGGAGCAGCTTCCATAGGAATAAAGTAACGTCCAGGTTTATCCTGTTTGATGTGTGTATTCGGAATTCCCTGTACGCCGTGTACGCCTTTAACAGTTATTGAATGTGGACGATAGCCAATAGGTGTCGGTAATATCCATCGTTTTTTGCGTTGATCCGCCGGAAGATCTGAAAAGGTAAGGGTATCGTACCGTTCTGTTTGTATAAAGACATCTCCAGTATTGTTTGGAGCTTTAAGAATCGTCATAGTGGTTTTTGTTGTATCGGGTATAACCAGTTGATTTAAAAGATCCTGATGATGCTGAGTTCCTTTAAATTGTCCAACTACTCTGTGTTCGTTGTCATTTTTTTGTGTCTCAAAAAGTCCAGAAGAAACATGTCTATTGGCATCTATAACAGAACGAGTAGCCGGTGGCGTTTCAACCTGAGCCGGATAAACTGCATGCCTGTTTCGTCCCCAACGTCCAAAAAAACCTCTCAAAAACGACGTTCTTTCAGGGTGTTCCTGCTCATGTTGTGGTTGAACCCTAACCGGTGATACGGAATTGGAAAGTGGAACAACAACAGACCTTTGTTGAGGTGATGCCGGTACAACATCTCCCTGTATATGGTCCTGGTGTCGAGGTTCTACCACTACGACTTTAGGTTTAGGATGAAGCCGTTCATAGGCTGTTTGCCAGCGTTCTTTTGCGACAGTGTAGCTTAGTTTTGGATAAGGACTGTAAACACGTTCGATGACAATGGCCAGTTCACAGCCTTTGGATAAAAGTTCCAGGGCTTTAAAAAATTCTGCAGGAGACGGAATAATATCCTGTCTGGATAATGTTTGATGTGTGGTGATGGTTTCATGCAGCGCCAGCAATTCTATGGCTTTTTCTGCAACGGCTTCTGGAAGTTTTTGGGCTTCCAGAATGATAAACAGATCTTCTGCCGTGTAATTTGGACGCTGAATACAAATGAACCGGTTCAAAAATGCTGAAGAATCTTCGGTTCTGGATTTTGAAAACCCAACATTGGCAGGATTTCGGGTAAGGTAGAAAAACGAGCGGCTTTCAGGATTTCCACCTTGTCCTTCCAAAATGGAATGATGTTGCTCAAGCGCACCTTTTGGCAATAATCCAACTTCAGATAAATGAAGAAGCTGAGGGGTTTCAACTGTATGTAAAATAGCGGCATCCACATCTGATTTTTGAAGTCCGCATACCATTTCATTGACCGTTAATCCCGGTAAAAATTCCGGATACAATTCTTTCAGGAATACAAAAAACTGTCTGGGGATATCGTCTTTTCCAGTACCTGGAAATCCCTCGACAAGAATCCCTGTTTTACCACGTGTTTCAGAATGCTGATTACCCTTGTTGTGTACAATCAACGCGTTAGCAATCTGTACAAGAAAATCTCTGGTTGTTTGTGTTTTAACAACAGTGCCCCTGCTTAAAAATTTGGATACCATGGTTTCCGCTTCCGGAAGCGCTTGAATCCGTGGCGACACATGCCAGGTTTTTTGGCAGAATTCCGTAAAGGTTTTTTGTTGTTCAGGGGAAAGTTTTCCGCCTATATCATCCATAACGCCACGTACAATTGCTTCGGAAATATGTTTAACTGCTGGGAAGTGATGTGCAGCATGAAGTGCCCAGGTTTCCATATCTCTGGCTGTGATATTTGATCCAAAAAAATGTCGAACCTGCATCAAGGTCTGTATGAATTCATCTCTGTCTGTACCCGCAATGTCATAATCACTGCAGAGTGGCGCAATGACATGACTTGCAAACTCGTTGTCTTTCATGGGTCGGTATCGAATAAGCGTACCCACATCTTTAAGTACCGCATGATCTACACGACCAACCTCAGTACTTGGGTTTTGTGTAATCACAACATAATGATCCTCTGACAGTTGCACTATCTTTCCGCCCAGCATGATTTCAGGGGGATGTTTTGCCAGCCCATATAACCAGTCGCATTCGCCTTGTTGTAATAAATTAAGCTCGTTGAGGTGTAAAATCTTTTTCCCAGTTCGTTTATCTAATGCCCAGTTTCCAACAATGCCGGGTTTAAATGTGCCTGTCTGTATATCCCAAAATCCCAAAAGCTGTTCTGATGTTGTGCCTGGTCCAACCGTACAGCCATGAACATGAACTGGAATGTGCCGATCACTAAAATGAGTTCTGATATTGGTTAATGACTGTGTTTTTCCGCTGCCTGGGCTGCCTTCCAGTACCACAACTTTTGGTAGATCGCTATTTAAAACATCCAGTTGAAACGCTACTCTTTTTTTCAGTTTGTCGGCCAAAGAAACCTCACTATCTTTTGAAAATGCTGTTTTAAGTGCCTGTTTTAGTTCTGCATACACTAGAGGTTCCGACCGAAACGGTTCACATAAAATACGTTTAAGAAACGCATAACGACTGTCTGACCCATAAGCGGAAGAGTGGGGGACTGTCATACAAACCCGTAAGGCTTTTTCCCATTGAATGGCTGTCCATTGTCTATTTTTTAAAACGGTTGTTTGAATAGTTTCCAGTGCTCTGAATGCATCTTTAAATCTCGATAATTTTGCCTGATCGTCCTGATTTTCAGGGTTGATAGGCCCAAGGATTCTGGATTCTAACACGTCATACCGTGCGGGTTGTGTCTGGCCATCTAACTGTACAACTATAACTCTGGCTAAAATCTTATGAGGCTGACCATGAATGACCACAAATGGTTTTGGAAGAAGGACTGTTTTTAACCAGTCTGCAAGTTCAGGATTGGTTTCAAGTCCTGAAAAGATAACGGTTTTATCTTTGTTCATCAGGTTTTCAGTAAAAAATTCCGATGGGATTTCTCTATATAAACCGGTATCGTTTTGCAGGAAAAAAGAGAGTTCATTTGGTGTTGTATGTGCGGTGATATGAACATGGATACTGCCGGGGATTTGAGTTTCTAAATGCGCTGCAGCAGCAAAAGGCTCGGTTGAATATACGGTATGTTGAAAGCCTGGTTTTTGAGAAGGAGAAAAAAAGTTTTTAGTATCGACCAGATTTTCCCATTTGGCTGGTATTTGAACATTGGGAAGGACGGCGATTCTAAATGATATGGGATGCGTCATTAACAATTCCCATTGGTTGTCTGTTAACGATGTCGCAAGAATAAAGGTTTTTGGCCAGTCTGTTCTGTCTACAATAACCCCATCTTTAAGCACCTGTTCCGATAACAGATCGCTGATGCAGTTACCCGTAATTACCTGGCTTGCAGGTGGATAATCAGTAGCAGAATGCAGGTCGTGTAAAAGAATAATATGTTTGCTTAACGCACGATCTTTTACCGACTGAAACTGCCCATGAACACATTTCGCAGAAGTTCCCTCTGTAGACACCCATTCTCCCTTGTAATAAAAACCACCCTGACTAAGTATCACGTTCAGTTTTTTTAACCCTGGATTATCCTGTGTCAGTCCTTTGATATAAAGTTCAATGCCGGCTTTAAGTTTTGGAGGGCAATGCAGGGTTCCATATAGCAAATCGTCCAGTTGTGTTTCGCTGGATACCTCCATATAAACTGTTTTAAGATGGGTTAAAGGCACATGTTCAGCCTGAATAAATGGAATGGGTTTTAAACGTTCCACCTGAAGTCTCGGCTGATGGATATGCCCGCCGGAAAATCTTCTAATCATGTCGACCCCGAAGGACTTTAAAGATTCTGGTGTAGCAACCGCTACCAGTTTTAAGTTTGGGTTATGATGTTTTATCCATGTCTGAAGTACATCAATCTGTGTAAAAACAGCTGCATTTGAACCTAAAAATCCTTGAGTAATATCTAAGAGTAAACAGCCATGAGATAGCTGTAAAACAGGTTTTATACGGTCTGGAACACTAAGGTTTCCGTTGGCATCGATTTTTACCTGTGATAATTCTTTTAAGGTCAAATATCCGGCTGTTTGTCCAAATTGTCTGACAAATCCATGAACAACGGTATCGTATTTGTTTTGTTCAACCGTAATCAAGGCGTGATTCTGCCATAAAAAAACAGAGCCTAACGCCTCTCCGATTACAGACAGCGCTCCGTTTAGTGTGTGTAAAAATAACGAGATGATTTTGTAAAGCACAATAGGTTCCCCGACCTATTGTCGTTAAAATCTTGCTTTTATTTCAGCTGTGATTTTTTTAGAGGCTCCTGGCTCTCCGTATGGATAGCATACTCTGGCCATGGAGGTGTATGTGGGGGTGTTTTGAATTAGTGCTAATCCTTCCCGGATAACGGCTTCCTTTGTGATACCGATACATTTGGCTACACCAGCGTGGATTCCTTCCAGCCTTTCGGTTTTTTCCCTGAGAACAAGGCATGGAACTCCCAATGCGGGGGCTTCTTCCTGGATGCCGCCGGAATCGGTAAATACAGCATAACACTGGGATAACAGGTGAATTAAATCAGGGTAGGGAAGAGGTTCTGTTAACGTAAAGGCCGAAGCATGTGCTAATTCCTCGCTTAAAAAGGCCTTGTTTGACGGATGTAAGGGCAAAATAAACTGTGTGTCAGGACATTCGTAAGCGATATGTTTAAGTCCATCACAAATCTCTTTTAAAATCGAAGCATGATGTTCCCGTCTATGTAAGGTCACCAAAATATTTTTTTTGTGAGGGTGATATACCGTCAACTGAGGTGGTGGCTGTTTACGGATAAAGGCCAGTGCATCCAAGGCAGTGTTGCCTACCACAAGACTTTTACCGGCTAAACCCTCCTGTTTTAAATGCGAAAGAGCCAAATCGGTAGGTGCAAACAACAGGTCGCTGAGATGATCAATCTGAACACGATTTATTTCTTCTGGAAACGGGGCTTCTTTATCAAAACTTCGTAAACCTGCTTCTATATGGGCGATAGGACAGTGGTTATATGCGGCAGCCAGTGCTCCGCCCAAAGCGGATGTGGTATCTCCCTGAACGATGCACAGTTTTGGTTTTAGATGTTTAAAAAGAGGATCAAACTGCTGCAATAATCTGGATAACAACAACTGAATCGATTGCCCATGACTGAATGTCGACAGTGTACTATCGCAATGAATGGAGAATATATCCAGAATAGGCTGCACCAAATCTGGATGTTGTCCCGTATTACAGACAAAAACAGGGATGTCCTGTTCTTTTAATGTCTGAATAAGCGGACTGCATTTAATAGCCTCCGGCCGAGTACCGATGATACATAAAACGGGATTGTCCATTTTTTATGACATATTTAACCAGGTGCTGAGGTAGTCCAGGTCTTCCTTGTACGTAATTTTATGACTTTTTTTGTCCCCAGGTACGACTGTAACACCCAGCCCGGCTTTTTCACAGATATTGGCTTCATCTGTGGCTGTTTTCCAGTCGTTTACGGTTAAATACGCCTGTTTTAAAGCCTCATATTTAAAAAATTGAGGGGTTTGAACGGCTACAAGTTCGGATCTGTCTACCGTTTCAACGACACTGTTTTTTGAAACCCGTTTGATGGTATCCGCCACCGGCAATCCCGGAATAACCGCATCACAGGCTGTTATCGCCGTTAACGAGTCTTTAAATACATTTTCGGATACATAAGGCCTTGCGGCATCATGGATAAACACAACATCACAGGGCTTCAACACAGACACTGCTTTATGAACTGTTTCTGCTCTTGTTGCACAACCTTCCATCATGGTTGCCTTCAACGGACATTCGGCCAAATGGCGTTGAAATTCCTCACGATAATCGGGATGAACCATGACAATAAAATCTGTAAACGGATGCTGCATAGAGATCCGAACCAGCGACTGCAGTGTCCAATACAAAACGGTGTGACCGTTAACGATCGAAAAGAGCTTGGATTCCGACCCGAAACGCCTGCTTTCACCGGCAGCTGCCAGTATCCCCCCAAGTGTCACTACTTATTTCCCTTAGGAAGCGGTGTGTTTGCAAATCTGACAATAAATTTGGAGTAAAGTACCTGCATCTGTTCCTGGTACAACGTCCGGTTGGCCTGGCTGTTAAAGCCTTCTTTTTCAATAAGTTTAGCCGTAAACTCGTCCTTATCAATTTTTTTCTTAAGGGCTGTTAAATCTTTTTTCTGATCAAAGTCACTCAATTTTAAATTGAGGGGGATATCTTCACGAATCAGGATTTTTCCAGAAGCATCCACAGCCGTTGCTTTGGCATAAAACTGATAGTCAATAACCTGAGTGGTTTCGGTTTCATCCATAATAGGTTCAATTGTAAACTGAAAGGTCACAACGGCATCCACACCGGTTTCATTACACAGTGTTCTGGCCGTAACAGGAAATTTTCTGAAATCCACAAATTTGTATGGAGGTGGAACGTATTCAATCCCCGAATTTGAGCCCGTACCCAGATTTTTGTAAAAAGGCAGGATGTAAATATCGTTGATATTCACCATCACCATTTTGCTGTTGTTTTTTTCCAACGCATAAATCAGCTGATCCGTAAGCCTGTCGAACATAATTATCGCCGCTTTGGATATTGGTGGCGCTGTATTGTCAGGTGCTTCTCTAAATTGATACTTCACTCCCACCAGAGCTACCTTTGGAAGCACAAGCTGAGGTTTGACGAATACACTGGGTTCATCGTCAGTATCCGTATCCTTATTGCAACCACCTAACAGTACTCCGAAACAAAGTACTGTCAGGCTGAAAAAAATAAGTCGTTTCCAGATGGGGCTCATGCTTTATGTATTGGGTCCTAACATTTCTTCCGGTTTTACAAGTCGGTCAAAATCGTCCGCACTTAAAATATTTAAGGCAACACAGGCTTCTTTTAAAGATAGATTTTCAGCGTGTGCTTTTTTTGCAACTTTTGCAGCATTGTCATATCCGATATGAGGATTCAACGCTGTAACTAACATTAAAGACCGGTTTAAAAAATAGTCAATATTTGCTGTGTTTGCCACGATGCCTTTAACACAGTGATCAATAAAATGTTCGCATGATCCATGAAGAATGCGAATCGAATGCAGTACATTGTGAATAATAACCGGTTTAAACACGTTTAACTCAAAATTACCTTGAGATCCCGCAAACATTACAGCGGCGTCATTTCCCATAACCTGCGCGCACACCATGGTCATGGCTTCACTTTGTGTAGGATTTACTTTTCCAGGCATGATAGACGATCCAGGCTCATTTTCAGGTAAGGATAGTTCGTTAAGCCCACAGCGAGGTCCCGATCCTAACCATCTGATATCGTTTGCAATTTTCATAAGAGAACAGGCTAACGTTCTTAATGCTCCGCTGGTCATAACAAGTGCATCATGGCTGGCCAGTGCTGCAAATTTGTTAGGTGCTGATACAAATGGAAGCTGTGTTTTTTCAGCGATGGCTTTTGCAACCCGTCCAGCAAACTCGGGGTGAGTGTTCAACCCTGTTCCTACCGCAGATCCGCCAACAGCCAGTTCGTAAACATGAGGCAATGTATACTCCAACCGCTCAATCGCCTGATCCAGCTGGGCTACATACCCCGAAAATTCCTGACCCAAGGTCAACGGAACCGCATCCATTAAATGCGTTCTTCCAATTTTAATAATCGATGCAAATTCCTTGGCTTTGTCATCCAATGCTTTACGCAGGGCTTTTACAATAGGAATCAATTTATGTGTAAGTTCTTCCGCAGCAGCAATATGCATGGCTGTCGGAAAAGTGTCATTCGATGATTGAGACATATTTACATGGTCATTCGGATGAATCGGTTTTTTGCTACCCATCTCGCCGTTTGCCATTTCAATAGCCCGGTTTGAAATCACTTCGTTGGCATTCATATTGGTCTGAGTTCCGCTTCCTGTCTGCCACACCCGTAGAGGAAAATGGTCATCCAGCTTGCCGGAAATCACTTCTTCAGCCGAACTAATAATCAAATCCGCTTTATCCTGAGGTAATTTTCCAAGATCTTTGTTTGCTTTTGCAGCCGCCTGTTTTAAAATCCCGAAGGCTCTGATCATTTCTCTTGGCATCACATCATTCCCGATTCCAAAATGAATCAAAGACCGTGCTGTCTGCGCGCCCCAGTACCTGTCTGTTGGTACTTCGATTGTGCCCATAGTATCTGATTCAATACGAACAGATGAAGAAGTTGTAGCTGAATGGCTCATAAAAAAAGTCTCCTTATCAATCATTTCTCAGTAGCCGTATCATACCGTATTTATCTGTCTCTTGTCTTTATTGAAAAACTCCCTTATCATATGCTTTACCAGTTTTTTAGGACCAGTCTATCTGCCTTAATTTAATTGGCAATTTTTTTGTTTAGAGGAGTATTCATGGATATTTTTGTAGGAAATATTTCGTTTTCATCAAGCGAAGACGATCTTAGAGCAGCTTTTTCAGAATTTGGAGAAGTTAGTTCTGTAAAAATTATCAAAGATTTAGAAACTGGACGTTCAAGAGGTTTTGCTTTCGTAAGCATGCCTAATGATGATGAAGCAAACAAAGCGATTCAAGCATTAAACGAAACAGATTTACAAGGACGTCGTATCCGCGTTAATCAATCAAGACCAAAAGAAAAAAGACCAGTAAGCGCATAACACTTGCGTTGAAGGTAATTTAATTATCTTGTAAACTAATGAGGCCATCGAAAGATGGCCTTTTTTTTCAAATGGAAAGGTGTCCGAGTGGTTTAAGGAGCACGCCTGGAACGCGTGTATACGGCAACGTATCGTGGGTTCGAATCCCACCCTTTCCGCCAAAATTCTTCCAACTTTAACTTTTTCCCGGCAGTCATTTATTAAGAATAAACTCCTTTTGGGAGAAAAGCTAAATTTAGAAGAATTTTTAGAATCTATTTTGGCGTAGAGTTTCTATGCGAGAAGAACTCTTTAAAATTCCCCTTCCCAGAAGGGGTGGCAGCGGAGCTGACGGGGTAGTTAATTCTTGGCAGTTACCTTTTCTTTCATGCTATAGTTAAACTAATCATGACCGCTTCAACCAAAACCCCTATTCACATCGACGATGTCACCGACACCGCCTTTTGGGTAGCCCACTACCGGGCTGTAGAAACCAAAAAATCCAAAGCCCTTTTTAAGGATCCCTATGCCGAGCTTTTAGCCGGTGACAAAGGTCGGATAATCGCAAAAAGCATGAAGACGTCCCGATACGTGGAATGGGTGGTCGTATTGCGAACACGGATCATTGATGAGTTTATTGCGACATGTATCGTTGAAGGCGAAATTGATGCGGTTTTGAATCTGGGTGCGGGGTTGGATGCCCGTCCTTACCGGTTGACGTTTCCTGAAACAGTGACGTGGATTGAGGCAGATTATCCTAAAATTATTGACTTTAAAAATGAGAAATTAAAAGACTACACGCCTACAGTTAAGCTTGAACAATATAAAATTGATGTTGCTAACAGAGCTTCTCGTACGGAGATGTTAAATCAATTGTCATCCCGGTTTAAAAAAATTCTGGTGCTTACCGAGGGCCTTGTTCCATACTTAACAAACGAGCAGACTGCGGAATTGGGCAACGATTTAAACACTTGTCCCAGCATTGCGTTTTGGATTGTAGAATATTTTGCTCCTGGAGTTATGGAGATGATTAAAAGGCGGGGGCATGGTCAGATGCGGAACGCGCCTTTTCAGTTTTCACCGGATAACTGGCATGATTTTTTTGAAAATCTTGGGTGGGAAGAGAAAGCCATGCGGTATTTTGGGATAGAATCGATTCATTTGAAGCGTAGATCGCCGTTGCCTTTGGTGGTTAAGGTTATTCAGAGGCTTTTGCCTAAAAAGCAAAAGGAGAAGCTTCTGAAGTTTACGGGATTTGGCCTGCTAGCGAAAGTAAAGGTGCCAGGGTACTAAGCGAGACAAGGTGCCAGGGTAAAAATTGGTATTTCCTTTTCTTCTGCTATGCTTATGAAGGATATGGTTCTCCCTTTGCCCAAAAAATCTAAACGTACTGTGTTGGTTCTGCCTACTCCGCAAGAAATCGAAGATGCCTATCACCTGGTTCGACTATCGGGTGAGCCGGATAATTTTTTGGCTTTATCCGGGGATAAGTATTTTTTATGGAGCGAGTCCAGGAAAAGCTTTTTGATGTTCGGGGTGATTAAGAGGTTTTGGATAGCCTTTGGCGATCCTATCAGCATTGATGAGACGGAAGTTCCTGATTTAATCGCGCAATTTAAGGAACTGGCCTGGCAGCATCGTTGTCATATTTCGTTTTATCGGGTTGGGTCTGGCTATGTATCGTTATATAAAAAACTGGGATTATTTGAGCAAAAACTGGGCGAAGAAGCCAAAGTAAATTTATCTCAATTCAGTATGGATGGCACAAAATGGCTGCCTGTAAGAAATCGTTATAATCGTTTTACAAAAGCAGGGTATCATCTTGAAATCTTAAATAAATCTCAAATTAATGATGTATTTCAGGAGCTGGAAACCATTTCATCCGAATGGCTAAGCAATAAACGGAATAAGGAAAAAGGATTCTCAGTAGGTAGATGTCAGCTGGATTATTTAAAATACACGGATTTGGGACTTATTCGATTTGAGGGCCGTGTTGTGGCTTATGCAAATCTGTTGCCGTCATCATCAAATAAAACCCTTGGTATTGATATTATGCGGTACGATCCATCCATAAAAGGGATGATGGAGTTTTTGCTGGTGTCGTTAATGAAATGGGCAAAATCCAATGGGTACGAGTATTTTTTATTGGGGATGGCACCGTTATCCGGGCTTCAGGAGCAGGATTCTTTAACCATGTGGGACAGGGTAGGGCATTGGTTTTTTGAAAATGGGAATCGATTTTATAATTTCTCTGGATTGAGACAGTATAAGGAAAAGTTTTTCCCTCAGTGGGAATCTAAATATGTGATGATGACCCGCGGAATTACAACCATTCCCTTGATTCTCTCGTTAATCAAGCTTATTTCCGGACGCTAAATTAAGACGGTTGTTTCCAGCGCACACCCATGGTTGAGGCCAGCTGAATAATATGCTGGATTGTAGCGTGTTTTTCCAGTGTTTCCTGGCTGGAGTCCAATGTCTTTAAAAAATAACTGACCAGCACATGGATACCCAGGGTAGGAGACACATCCTGCAATGCCACGGTAATGGTGCTTTGTTTGATTAAAGCGTTGGAGGCCAGATGTTCACGAATAGCCTCGCAGAAGTTTTGGAGGACATCACTGTTTGTACTTAAATCCAGATGAAGTGGAAATTTAATTCGTCTGTATTTTCTTGCGCCCATATTATCGATAATAGCGGTTTGAAGGTTGGCGTTTGGAATCGTCACCAGGGAGTCGTAAAAGGTTCTAACCCGTGTGCTTCTAAATCCAACAGCTTCCACGTTGCCTTCCACATCTCCGATTTTCACCCAGTCTCCAATCTGAAACGGTCTGTCGATTAAAATCGTGGCTGATCCGAAGATGTTGCCAACGGTTTCTTTGGCGGCCATGGCGATGGCAAAACCTCCCAATCCAAGTCCTGTCAGCAGGCTGGCTATTGGCAGGTTAAATAGTTCCGTAAACGATACGATGCCAAATAATATCGCCGCAATATGAACCAGTTTTGACACCAGTGGCCCGATCAGTGCATCCAGCTGAGATTTTTTACCTGAATCCTTATTTAATAAAAACTGTTTTAAAACATCAGCACTTTGCCAGATCGTCCAGGAAATCCCAAGATAGGACAATGTTTTTGCAGCAAGCCCAATGGTTTTTAAATCATGAGCTGAAAAATTAATGAGTGTAGAGCCAAAATACCAGATCCATCCTAAAAAAATGGTGGTGATGGAGGCCAGATAATGCGAGGATGAAAAATACGATTCAATTGAGACCGCTTTAAGGGTTTTAACGACATAGCGTCTGATAACACGCAGTAGCACTTTGGATAAAATAATTGATGCGATTAATCCTACGACAAGTGTAAAACCCAGCCAGGCTAATTCCCAGGTTTGAAATCCAAAATAGACGGTATGCCAGAAGTTTTTCATTCGACTAAAATTACCTTTTGAGGAATATCTTTATTTTGAAGTTGCTCTAAAATTTTAGTTTTGTCACCTACAATTAGAATAACAAAGTTGTTTATAGGCAAATAGGCATTGGCCCAGTCTTTGATTTGTTCCGGTGTCAGTTTTCTTAAAACAGACGCTTGCTGACTAAGATAATCCGACGGAAGATTGTAGCGCTGGATGGTAGCTGTGAAATCTAAAAGTTCATTACTGTTTTCAAGAGATAGGGCCATACGCTGAAGCATGGATTCTTTGGTAAAAGCGGTTTCAGCTCGGGATGGACCGTTATTTTTGAAGGCTCTAAGTTCGTTGATAATGGTTTCAACCGCATCACCGGTATGGTCGGCTTTAACACTGGTTGAGATAAAAAACGGACCCGGAATAAAGTTGCCAGAGAAATAGGATCCGATGCCGTAGGTGTAGGCTTTATCTTCCCTCAAACGTAAATTTAAACGACTGTTGAAGGCTTCGCCCAGAGGAAAGTTCATCACGGATGCTTTAAAATAATTGCCAAGATAATCAAACGCAAAAGCTAATGTTCCCATTCTAATGACAGATTGAGGAGCATTTGGCTGGTTAATCACATAAATACAAGGCTGTATTTGTTTTGGAGCTGGGCTTTTTACCGGAAACTCTACCGGATTTTGCCACTGTTTTAAAAACTGCAGCTGATCCAGCACCACTTCTTCATCATGTGGCCCTACATAGCGAACAAAGGACCCTTGAGGGATAAAATGCGTTTTAAAAAATTGAACCACATTATCTGAAGTTATAGTTGTAAGTGTTTCGTTTGATCCGATCGGCATGTCTGATAAAGGGTGGTTATCGCCATACATCAGTCGTCTAAATGTGACACGGGCTTTGAAAGGGGGATTTTTTAATTGATAGGATAGTTGCTCGATCTGCTCTTTTTTGTATCGATTAAATTCTTCGGTTGTGAAGATAGGGTACAAAAGACGCTCACGAAGCAGTTCGAGTGCCTGAGGGAAATCATCGGCCAGACTTTGACAGGACAACATGGTTGATAAATCCGAGGCCGAATACCCCACGCTGGCACCCAGTTTATCCAACTCGTTGTTAAACGCTTCTGCCGATCTGTACGTTGTCCCAAGATTCATCAACTGAGCCGACAACTGGGCAACCCCGGAAATCTCTTTTGGTACATAAAACTGTCCTGCAGGCATCTCAATTTCAAGTTTTGCAAAGGGCAGGTCAGGAACCGTAAACCCAATGATTTTTAATCCATTATTTAAAGTCGCTGTCCAAAACGGAGGAAGCGTAGGGATTTCAGATTCTCCAATTTTTGGAGGAATGCTTCTGTCAAAATTATCAATAGGCGGCTCATATTTTCGAATCACCATTTTTTTCTCAATAAGTGGCTTGTTTAAGCCTATCCATTTTGGTGCCTGAGGTTTTGCAGCCTGAAGGTGAGTTTCATTTTTTACAACAGTGCTAAGTGCCAGATATGGTTTGGATGAAATATACTTTCTAAAGGCTTTTTTAACATCATTTAGGGTGAGTGCCTGATAGCTTCTAAGTTGAATAAGTGTTTGATTTGGATTGTTGCTTAACACTTCGCTGTAAGCCAGCTGACGCCCTTTTTCTTCTACATTATCCAATTGAAAAAGTGTGGATGAAACAATCGAGGATTTAAATCGTAATAAATCTTCCTGAGTCATTTGTTTTTCAAAGTTTTTTAACACTTTATCTACGTCTTTTTTAATCTCAGCAAGGGATTGTTTAGGATAGCCTGTAACCTCAATTTCAAACTCTCCAGATAATTCTCCGGTACTGTGGTTGGCTTCAACAGCAAATACTTTTTCTGTTTTTATTAAAGCCTGATACAGTTTCGCTGTAATGCCTTTTCCTAAAATGAAGGCTACTGCATCCAGTGCCGGTTCATCTTTATGGAAGGTTGGAGTTCCAATCCAGTTGAGCGTAAGTTTAGGTTGGCGAATGGTTTCGTCTTCAAGTGTGACATAAGCGTTTTGAGCAAGCTGGGGCTGAGGGAAGAGAGTAAGGCCTGGTTTTGCACCATTTGGCAGATTCCCAAAATATTTGTTGGCAAGTGCTAAAATTTGGTTAGGGCTAACATCTCCACTTACAGTCAAAATTGCATTATTTGGAGAATACCATTTTAAGAAAAACTGCTTTAAATCTTCTACGGTGACACGGTCCAGATCTTCTACAACACCGATGGGAATCCATGAATACGGATGCCAGTTGGGGTATAAATTTTTTGCCAGGGTTTCATAAATCAACCCATAAGGCTGATTGTCATAATGCTGGGCTTTTTCGTTTTTAACAGTGGAACGCTGAATTTCAAAGGCTTCTTTTGTAACATTACCAAGCAGATAGCCCATTCTGTCAGATTCCAGCCACAATGCTGTTTCAACCTGATTGGAGGGTAGCGTTTGATAATAACGGGTAACATCCCGGCCTGTTGTGCCGTTTAATCGTCCACCGGCTACAGTGATGCGTTTAAAATGTTCGCCGTTTTGTACATGTTCAGAACCCGAGAACATCATATGTTCGAAAAAGTGTGCAAATCCGGTTTTTCCAGGCTCTTCTTTTGCAGAACCGACTCGGTATGTTACCTCGACAAAGGCGACGGGGCTGCTGTGATCTTCGTGAATGATTACGGTGAGTCCGTTATCCAGTTTTACCTTGGTGTAGGGAATGGATGGAATAAGTGCAGAAGAGGCCTCTGCGAAGGTGAGTGAGGTGAAGAGACATAAACATACTGCACAGTAGGTGAGTATGGAGATACGGCCGATTGAAAACATGATCTCAATAGTATGCCATGGATAGTATACTATTGAGAAGATTCTCTTAGACGGTTATATCATCCTGAGCTGGTAGCTGTGATCTAACACTTTTCCCTAAGGGTGAGGTGTCCTCATCAGATGACAGTGTGTTTAACCCCCCGGTTGACGGAGTTGCACTGGAACCTATAGGCGTGTGTGTTCTTGATGTAGCCCCATCAGCTACTGTACGAATATTAGTTTTTATAGCTAAGTGTGATCCTCTACGCTGATGTAGCGGAGGTTTTCCATCGATGTGAGCTGTCTGTGCAACAAGTGCTGGTAGTGGGGGTAATGGAGCCGGACCGCCTTTACCTGTTTGTATACCATGTTCTTCTTCTGATTCTGATACAGAAGGCAGTACAGCAGAAACCGAATCAGAAGAGTTACTGCCTCTCCTTTGTAAGTCATCATCTTGCTGTTGAAGTAGTGAAATAGGTGAACTTGCACGTCTGAGGATATCCATCTCTTTAGCTGCTGTGCTGCTGCTGGTTACGCTTTCGAGACTGGTATTTCTTCGAATAGTAGTTTTTCTTGTAACCGTTGAAGTTCGGCTAGCCCGTTGTTCGTCAACTTTAGCTTGAGTAACCCAGCCTTTTCTGACACTGCCTGCATCAGTCAAAAGTTCCTGTACAGGTTGTGTGATAGCTGCTGTTGTTGCAAATACAGGACCGGCTAAAACTGCACGAGCACAATCTGCAAGTAAATGACCTTCACCGGCTGGAGCTTTAATCTTGTCATTTATTGCAATAACTAAACCACCTACAATAAAAACAGGGTATCTGACGGCTACTCGAATAGGCCATGAGTAGTGGATACAGTTTCCAACTGTATGCAGACAAGCCCTGACTGCACCAGCTATAAATCCTCCAACAGCTGCTAGTGTAACTTTTCCATATGCGGCTACTGTGTCTATTGTTGTTGCATGTTTTGTCTTCTCTAATTTGTCTAATATGGATGTAATAAATCCTTTTGTTGCAAAATTATCTACTTCATATTTTATAGCATCGAAAACAGCATTAAGGGGAAACAATACAAGATTGTATAAGACTGATTTAATGGGGGTTAATACAGCCCATTTAACACAATCCCACACTTTTCTTGCAGTAGATGTTACTTCAAGAGGTGGTTTACTCTGGAATGTTTGAGGGTTTCTACGTAATTTGTGCCAGCCTTTGCTTGCAAGATCGCCAATGTAATCGACCATATTTCCTAGTGTGGTCCAAAAACTTTTTTGGTGATCTTTTACAACAGTAACCTCCATACTACCAGCGCTGTATGTGAAAACATTCTTCAACGTAGTTGGCTTTTTTACATTAACACCTGTAGTTGAGCTAGAGCTGAACCATGAAAAAAATCTATGCATTCTGGCAACCATTTGTGTGGTGGGGCTGGATTCAGCGAATGTATTCATTTCTGTAGTTGATCTTGAAACCCCTGCAGCGTTAAATGACATTTGTGTAAAAACCTCAACCGCAGATGCTTTAGGTACATAAAGAGAAATATGCTGATTTGCTAATGGAAGTATCATGCCTCTAAGTGGATTACCCACAAAATGTTTTTTAAAGAAAACTAGTTTGTCGTATAAATTTATGGTTTTGTGGTCAGGATGACTAATTGTAAGAAGAGAATCTAATGTTGTGTTTAAACGGGATTCACTTTCTTTTACAGCTTCCATGGCTGAAGCATGAGCGGCTTGTGCCAGAACATGGGCCCTATTGGCTGCTTCCTGTTTTTGTTGATTTTTAGTTTGTTTTTGTGCTTTTTTAGCTGCTTTTTCCAGATTTTCCTTTTCTTTAAGTGCTTTGGCTTCCAGCTCTAATAATTCTTTTAATTGATAGTGTGCAGCTCTGGTTAAAAGTACTCGTTTAGCTGAAAGAAGTCTTTCTTCAGCCCGATGGAGTTCTTGAATTTCTTTAACTGTAAGTGTAGGTTCGCTTACGGATCTAAAAACGTTATCTTGCGGTGTTTTATTATGTGTTTCTGTGTCAATAAATTTTAATAAGTCATCACAAAAAGCGGCTTGTTCGAGTAATATATTTGTTCTGTCACTTAAACTTCTAACGCCTCTTAGCTCTCTTCTGGATGCTTCCAAAAATCTGCTTTCTGAAAAGTGTCTTTGATGTACGACGTGGGCGGAAACAAAAAAACTGTTATGAAGTGTAGAGGCTTTTTGCTGGTCTTGCTCGTTAGTAAGTTTTTTCCCGGTACTAAAAAACGTTTGAAGTTTTCTTAAAAATTTGGGGGAAAACCATGATTTTGTTGAAGGTGTTGCTAATGAGTCCAACTCTCTTTCTGCTGAAGAGCGTACTGCAACAGTTTCTGACTTAACTACCTTTCCTCCTGCATCCTGTAACTCCGGACTCTTTTTTGTATGCGTAAGTTTTTCTAGAACAGCTTCCATAAATTTTTCAGGCACTGTAACGATGGTTTTGACGTATAAAATACTTGTTTCAATTTGATGACGTCTTTCTGGATTTGGAATATTTTCCAATGCTTGAAAAAACGCTTCTTCATGTTTTTTTATGTATGAGATACGCTTTTCTAACTGTTTTTGTTGGTTGTCGAGTTCAGCCTTTTGTTTATCAAGTACTTCAGTAGATGTTTTATCTGTTTTTGCTTGTTCAATCTGTCTATTAACTGAGGCTAGTTCTAGAACGACTGCCTGAAGTTCTGCAGAGAAATTTTGTGTAGGTGTAGCTGCAAGAAATTTATCTATAATATTTAAGTGACTGAATAATAGTCTTGCATTACTTTGAAAGTCCTTATTTTGTGCATTTACATTCAAATGACTTGCAGCCCAGGCTCGTTCTGTTTCCTGAGTTGAGGTGAATTTTTTAAGCACAGTGAGTGCAAATTCACGAAACTCCGAGTTTGCAGGATCAACAAAAGCCCGTGTCAGAGGTTCCATGCCTTCTTTCCAGGGTTTTCCGGCAACTATTGAGGCTAATAATCCGTTAGGGTTTTTAGTGCTTTTTACAGCAGATGCTTGAGAATTTACAGGTGTAACAGCAACGTGCATAAGGTTTCCTTTATTTTTGAGCAGTACCTACTACTGGATTTTACAATATCTCTCTACATTCAGTTTATCGTCAATCCAAAATATTAATTGTATCGAAATATTTGGATGAAATCAGGCTATCTTTCTACTTTTGGCAAAGGCGAGTCTCCTGAATCACTATGTCTATCTTCTTCTGTTTTCACTGTGCTTATGGCAGATAAAGAATTTTTTCTTTGTTGAAGCCTCTGGGTTATACTCCCACTATATAAAAGATCCGAGGATGTTATAGGGGGCTTAAGTTGATCGTCTTCTGAAAGTCTAGGTAAGTCACGTCCATCCTCAGAGTGTTGCTCTTCAGAAACTGATTGTAATGATGCTATTGATACTGCGGATTCTCTTGGAACTACTGGTGTATGTTGTTGCCTGCTTACAGATTCCTGATCTTGAGTTGGTGTTACTCTTCCACTAACTTCTTGTAAATGTTGTTGTAATCCTAGATTTACACGAGTTCTATGTATAGTTGTTCGAGATGTTGCCAGAGACTGTCTCTCAGATCTTTGAGTCGATAGGGTATTAGGATCTGTTTTGAAAGTATCTCTGCCATCTACAACTATCATTGTTAGAGGCGAAATAGCTGTTGTAAGAGCTGAATAGAGTGTTAACGATGCTGTAGCAAGAAGATTTTTAAAGACGTTTCCTATATATCTGGAAACTGATTTTTCACCTTCAGGCATTGCTGTATAAGCCAGATAAAAACTTGCGACAATTCCAACAATAGGCGTTGTAACTGTTTTTAATATATTGTAGCTGGTTGGATGATACAGAAGGATCCCAATTCCTGTACCTGTTTGCACAATTGCTTTAACAGCGGCTTTGGCTCCATGCCATATTTTTCCCGCTAAGGTTCTTTCGGTTCCTTTGGAATCTTTTATAACATGTTCAAAAGGCTTGCTTAAACTTTTCCAGATGGGTGATAAAACAAAATCCCATACGGTATTCTTTAAAAAAAAGGCACCCACTTTTAAAATCTGAAATCCCTTTTTTTTCAGGCCTGAAGCATTTCTTATTTTTTTGTTGAAGTACTCTCTTGAAGCTAGCCTCAATCCTATGTTCTGATGATTTTCGTTGTCTTTTCCACATTGCATGGCTACCACCTGACTGGAGGACATCGAATTGTCTGTTGTGTAGCCAAATCCATATTTTGCAACGCTTGACTGTACATCCAAAATTCCTACCCACATGCGACCCATGGTTGTTGTTGTATGAAATCTTTCATTAAAAACACAGGCTAAAGGAGACTTAATAGCTATAGTAGGAGCTCCTAATAGTGTGTTTGATGTTGAAAAGTAGCTTATACTGCTGGGTAATTTTAAAAAGGAATCCAGTTCATGTGAGAGGAAGGTGAGACTTTTGCCTCTTTCTTCTTTAGGCATTGATTTAAGGGTATCTGAAAGACGAAAGAATGTATCAAGCTCTCTTGATTCTTGGTGTGGATACGAGCCAAAACCAGTGACTGGAGGTATATCTACCAGTGTTTCAAATGCTTTGAATGCAGCGGATTGCAAAATGAGTTTGGGTGCATCATTGGGCATCGTGTATCCACGTCCATTTACCTTTGAAAACTCCAGTTTTAATCCAATTACAGCTATAGCTTGAAGTGCCGCTTTAAGGGTAAGATCGCCTGGCCGCTCGTTCAGCAATGATTGGAGAAAGCTAATTCTTGCTTCGATATAAGCTGTTTTTTCTGCTGCTGGCACCTGTCTAAAAAGCCGTAATTCATCTCTAAAAAATCTATCTGCATTAAAATTAGAATTCCCAATAACCCTTAATGCTAAATTAGTATTTGTTTTAAGTACGGAATGTTCAGGTTGAGATGGGGTTGTCCTAAAAAAATTTAGTAATCCAGTTATTGTGCCAGGAGTAAGCCAGTCTCTAGTCTGTTTAGGTGTAATGTCTTCTACTGTTTGGCCTCCAACTGAATGGAAAACAGTCAGTGATGCTACTTTAGCGGCATCCTTGAATTTTGACTTCCCCGAACCACCCAGATTTTGAAGATTTGAGTCATCAACTATAGCGGCTTTTGCCTGAGGTAAAAGCTGTTCACTTGAACCGGAATCTTTTCGTGTTACGTGAGTAATAACTACTGTTGGAATTTCGGAGAGTCTAGGTTCTAAAAAGCTTACTCGCGGTGTTTCACGTACAGTACTTTGCCGTTGTGGCGGTGTATCAAGGATAGTTTGAGCAATATCCGCACTAATCTCAAGAACGACGACAAGTGCGGCTGTTGCCCGATTTGTCTTTTCTCCATGTCCTTTTACTTGTAATTTTTCTAATAACCGGAGTTCATGCTCAATATAAAATTGTTTGTCATCCAGGCTTGGAATCAATGCTAAAGTTGCAAGTTGTTGTTCACGGAAATGCTGTTGATTAAAGTTTGGGTTATGAATAACCTGTTCTGCTAAATCTTTTTGACGTTTAAGCGATGTGTAGGCACGACTATCTGCTGTAGATTCTCTGGAAATAGAGGGTTGAGGCTTATCAAAAAAACGCGAGATTTTTGCAAATACGCCTTTGTCGTACCATTTTTTAACAGGTACCGACTGTACATCTTTTAAGGTGGAAAAGTCGCCAGAATGTGAACGCGGCCGATTGCCTTGAGGTAACAGTGCAGGACTGACTAACATAATTATGATCCTTCATTTACATTTCAAGTTTTATCTAGTCGAGTAGCAGAATGATGTTTAAGTCACTTGAAATAACGTACAGCTATAGTTCAGATATTCCCCAAAAAGGGAGCTCTCAGTCTTATTATCGAGGATTATTTATGAAAATTGCAGAAGAGACGATTCGTAATCGCCCGGTTGCTCATATCCCAGCAGGTTACACAGCGTAGCTGCCACATTGGCAAGACCGGCTTGAGGTAAATCGGTTCTCAGCGTGTAGGTACTCGCATATTGTGAGTCCACAATTGCAAATGGAACCGGATTCAATGTGTGTGCAGTTTTCGGTGTTTTAATCCCATTTTTTTCCGTGTACATTTCATCTGCATTTCCATGGTCAGCCAGAATAACTGTGATGCCGCCCAGTTCGTTTACAACGTTTACCAGTTTTTCCACGCACTCATCCGTCACTTCACAGGATTTAACCGCAGCGTCCATCACGCCGGTATGGCCAACCATATCGCCGTTTGGAAAATTGATGCGTCCGAATTTAAACTGTTTGCTTTGAAGCAGTTCGATGGCTTTTTCCGTAATCTCATAGGCTTTCATGGCCGGAGCCTGATCGAAAGGAATCTTATCCGATGGGATTTCAATATACGTTTCCAGCTTCTCGTTCACATATCCCGATTTATTCCCATTCCAAAAATACGTCACGTGCCCGTATTTTTGCGTTTCCGAAATAGCAAACGATGTAATACCCAGCTCACATAGATACTGACTCACCGGAGCATTAATCGATGGCGGATTAACCAGAAACTTTGATGGAATCTGAAGGTCCCCGTCGTATTGCATCATTCCGGCAAAATGGATGTTCGGTTTATGTCCACGGTCAAATTTTGTAAAGTCGTTTTGTTCAAAGGCCATAGACAGCTCGATGGCTCTGTCTCCTCTAAAATTGAAAAAAATTACACTGTCGTTATCTTTGATTTTGCCTACCGGTTGTCCTTCTTTTGCAATGACAAAAGCAGGTAGATACTGGTCGGTAGCTTTTGTATCTTCAGCATAAAAGGTTTCAACGGCTTCTTTTGCAGACGTAAAAAACCGTGCTTTTCCATGGACATGAGCATCCCAGCCACGCTGTACAATAGTCCAGTCGGCGTTATACCTGTCCATTGTTGTAACCATACGCCCTCCGCCAGAGGCTACCGCTGCATCACAGCCATAAAGCATAGTCACTGCCGACAGTTCGTTTTCCAGGCGATCTAAATACTCCAGCGCGGATTTCTCCGCCACATCTCGGCCATCCAGCAGTGCATGCACCCGAATAGTCTGAACTCCGGCTTCAGCTGCCTTATGCAACATCGCAATCAGATGATTAATATGCGCGTGTACATTTCCATCCGACAAAAGCCCAATAAAATGAAGTGTCGAGTGATGATTAATACTGTTCTGTACACTGTCTTTCCATGTTTTCCCCTGAAACAATGCCTGTGTCTCGATGGCTGTTTGCACCAGAGATGCTCCCTGATCAAAAATCCGACCGGCTCCCAATGCGTTATGGCCAACTTCGCTGTTGCCCATATCGTCATCCGTAGGCATCCCAACGGCTTTTCCATGCGCTTTTAACTGACGATATAAAGGTGATGTTTTAAGTTTATTAAGAAACGGCATTTTGGCCATATAAACGGCGTTGCTTGGAACGTCAGGCCCAATGCCAACCCCATCCATAATAATCAGTAATAAAGGCCCTGGTCTGCCTGAAAATACCTGTAAAGGTTGAAGTGATTTCATGAGAAACAGTTATAACGTAACTCGTCAAAAACTACAAATTGGAACAAAATAGGAGAATAGAGGTCATACCCCTATACTGATTATAAGGAAAGTATAGCTTAGAGATTGCTCTAAAAACTGTTCTATACTAGAATACCCGAATTATGTTACCGCCAACTCCACCAAAACAAACTAGAAAATCGCGTAAAAATCAAAATAATTCCTCAAAACGTCCTCGTGATTGGCGGGGTGTTATCTGGTATGTGCTTTTAGGGTTGATGGTTGTCTCCATAGCCAGCACGTATTTTGGCCCTAAAAACAGCACAGATCTTGTGTTTTCCCAATTTGTTGACGATTTAAATAAAGGAAAAGTTAAGGAAGTTGAGATCAAATCTTCCGATCAATCCATTCATGGAAAAATGAAGGATGGTAAGGATTTTAAAACCTACTATCTTCAATATCCCGAGTTGATGAACGAGCTTAGAACTCAAAATGTAACCGTTAAGGTTGATCCTGGAAATTCAAGCTGGTTCTGGAGTCTTTTCCTTCAGGCCTTTTTACCGTTTATTTTAATTGGAGGCCTTTGGTTCTTTATTTTCAGACAGGCTCAGGGCGCTAATAATCAAGCCTTATCGTTTGGCCGTTCCCGAGCAACTCCATGGAATAAAGATGGCGCCGACAAAGTTACATTTGCCGATGTTGCTGGCGTTGACGAAGCCATCGAAGAACTTAAAGAAATCGTAGAGTTTTTGAAAAATCCAGCTAAATATAAAGAAATAGGAGCAAAAATTCCTAAAGGAGCCTTGTTGATGGGCCCTCCTGGAACAGGAAAAACCTTATTGGCCCGTGCGATTGCCGGTGAAGCCAATGTTCCGTTTTTCAGCCTGTCAGGTTCTGATTTTGTTGAAATGTTTGTGGGCGTGGGTGCTTCCCGTGTTAGAGACTTATTTGATCAAGCCAAGAAAAATCAGCCCTGCATTATCTTTGTGGACGAAATCGATGCCGTAGGTCGCCATAGAGGTGCCGGTTTAGGTGGCGGGCATGATGAACGTGAACAAACGTTGAATCAGCTTCTTGTTGAAATGGATGGCTTTGATACCAATACAACCGTGATTATTATAGCCGCAACAAACCGCCCTGATATTCTGGATCCGGCATTATTGCGTCCCGGCCGTTTTGATAGACAGATTGTTGTAGACAAACCAGATTTAAAAGGCAGAAAAGATATCCTAACCATTCACTCAAAGAATAAAAAGATTGAAGATGGTATTGATCTGGATATTTTAGCCCGCCGTACTCCTGGCTTTACTGGTGCGGATTTGGCAAATCTTGTAAACGAAGCCGCGTTATTGGCAGCTCGACGAGACAAGAAAAAAGTAGGCATGTCAGAACTTGAAGAATCCATCGAGCGTGTTATTGCAGGTCCTGAACGTAAATCTCGTTTGATTTCAGCAAAAGAAAAAGAAATAGTTGCCTATCATGAAGTAGGTCACGCCTTGGTTGCTGCAAAGCTTCCTGGTGCTGATCCTGTTCATAAAATCAGTATTTTACCTCGTGGTTTAGCCTTGGGTTACACGCTGCAACTGCCTGTTCAGGATAAATTTTTAATGACCAAGCAGGAAATGGAAGATCAGATTAAAATTTTGATGGGTGGACGTATCGCTGAAGAAATTATTTTTGGATATTTTACCTCCGGCGCTTCCAACGATATTGAAAAAGCAACAGAAATTGCCAGAAATTATGTATGCCGTTATGGTATGAGCCCAAAAATGGGAACCCGGAAATACGGAAAAGGTCAAAGTTATGTATTTCTGGCCAGAGACTATTCCGATCATTCCAAGGATTATTCCGAAGATACGGCCAGAGAAATCGATCAGGAAATCAAACGTATTATCGATGAAGCTTATAGTGATGCTACAAAGATTTTACGTGACAACAAAAGTACTCTTGAAAGCATTTCCAAAATCATTATGGAAAAAGAAGTGTTGGATGCTTCCGAATTTACACAGCTTCTTGCTGAAAATTCTGGAGTTGAGTTACAGTAATTTATATCGGGGCGTAGCGCAGCCTGGTAGCGCACTAGTATGGGGTGCTAGTGGTCGCAGGTTCAAATCCTGTCGCCCCGACCATCACTAAAAAAAGTGCTAACAGCGTATTAAGGTTAGGAGTTTTTTATGAGAAATTGGATAGAACGGTTTAAAAAAAATCCTTCCGCTAATACTGTTTTAGGAAAAGACACGGTTTTTAAAGGTGAGTTAAATACAGAGCATCCCATTATTGTGGAAGGCACTCTTGAAGGCCTTTTGAAGTCTCAGGGTGATGTTTTTGTAGGTCAAAAAGGCATGATTAAAGCGGATATTTCAGGAAATAAAGTCATTGTATCCGGGCAGGTTGTAGGAAATATCGAAGCGCTTCAGGGCCTTGAAATTAACGGAACAGGTCGTGTTTACGGTGATATCAGTGGGGCACGTCTTGTTATCGAAAAAGGCGCCATTTACCGTGGAAAAGTAAACATGGATGCCATAACATCTGAAAACATTTACGAAGGCGATTTCGAAATTGCACGCGAACCCCAAGGGTAAATTATATGTTTGTGCCACTCCCATCGGTCATTTGGGGGATGTCAGTCATCGGTTACTTGAAATCTTAGGCTCTGTTGCCTTAATTGCCTGTGAAGATACACGGGTTACAAAAAAGCTTTTGGATCGCTTCGACATCAAATCCACCTTAATAAGTCTTCAAAAATATAACGAAAATCAGCGTATTGCGTCTTTGGAAGCTGTTTTGAACAAAGGTCAGGATGTGGCGCTTGTCAGTGATGCCGGAACCCCAAATATTGCTGATCCTGGGGCCTATGTTATTGCTGAATTGCGAAAAAAAGACATCGACATTATTGCTGTTCCAGGGCCGTCATCCTTAACGGCTTTTTTATCCATATCCGGCGTTTTGGCGAATCAATTCCTTTTCGGAGGGTTTTTCCCTAAAAAAGAAAGCGATGCCGTTGATTGGATAACATCAGCTGCTGAACTACAGGTTCCTTTTGTATTTTTTGAATCTGGTTTACGGGTAGAAAAATCATTGGAATTGATCCATAAAACACTGACGGTCACGGAAGTAGTGCTGGGAAAAGAGCTGACCAAACAGTTTGAAACCATTTATGCTGGCCCCTACGACGATGTTCTGGCTCGATATAAGGATGGTTCTCCAAAAGGGGAGTGGATTGTGTTGATTAAGGCCGAACCGCCTTCAAAACCGCCTTTGGAATCGGTTGTAGCGCAATTGAAAGAAAATGGATTATCGGCCAGCCAGATACGACTTGTGGCGCACAGACTCTTGCATTACCCCAAAAATGCTGTTTATGATATGTCCCATGATTGATACACATTGCCACCCATTATTATGTAAACGCCCTGTTGAAGAGTTTATGAGCAATGCCGAAAAAGCAGGCCTTACACATATGGTTGGGGTTGCGACTTCGATTCAAAATGGATTGGATACGTTAGCATTGTCGCAACATTATCCCCAGCTTATTCCGACTATCGGGATTCACCCTTGCGAAGCCGCTTCAGCCGATCGGTTTGAAGAATTATTTGCTCTGGCCTCTCAGCATCCCTTTAAAGCGATAGGGGAGATTGGTCTGGATTTTTACCGCGAAACCAACGCCCCAAAAGACCGCCAGTATCAGATTTTTGAGCATCAGCTTGATGTTGCAAGGCAGCTAAATCTTCCCGTTATTATTCACAGCAGAAATGCCGATAAAGAAATGCTGGAATGGCTTCCAAAACTTACTGACATCCAAAAAGTAATTCATTGTTTTTCATCTCAGCTGGATTTTGCCAAAAAAGCTTGCAACGACAGCACTTTGTTTTCGTTTACAGGTATGGTGACTTATTCAAACAAAGCTTATTTAAAAGAAATTATTGCCTGGCTCCCCTTGGAAAAAATGATGATTGAAACGGACTGTCCGTACATCACGCCTACCAAATATTCAGGAGATGAAAATCAGTCGGCTTATGTGGGAGAGATTGCCAAGGTTATAGCCGAAGTGAAAGGGCTTTCTTTGGATAAGGTGGTGGAATCTACAACACAAACGGCAAAAGGTTTTTTTGGGATTTAGATTAGCTGATAAAGGATAGATAATTATCCTGATGAATCATTTCAAGTTCTGAATTTGGATAGGATGTTTTCCATAAGTTCTTAGTTGCTGAGCCTGTTTTTTTTCCGGAATTCCACTTCATTTCATAGCCAAATAATTTTCCATCTCGTTCTTCCACCCAGTCTATTTCCTTCTGATCGTAGGTTCTCCAAAAATAGTTTTCGCTCCAAATGCGGGAATAGTTCTGTTTTTTTAATCGTTCAGCAATACAGTAATTTTCCCAAAGCTGACCGATGTCGTCTCTGTTGGATAAGTCGTTGAAATTTCGAATAATGGCATTTCTTACGCCGGTATCAATGAAGTAAAAACGGGCTGTTTTGGAGATTTCTTTTCTTAAATTTCTTGAAAATCCTCTTACTTTTTTTATAACAAAGGATTTTTCCAGCAAATCCAGATAACGTTCGATAGTTTTTAAATCAATATTTAACTGATTGGCCAGCTCATTTAAAGACACGTCTTTCCCAATTTGAAAGGCAATCAATTTTAACAGATCATGAATTTTGTCTGCCCGTCTGATGTCGTGAAACATCAATAAATCTTTATACAGATAATGATCGACCAGCGAGACGAGTTTTTCAATTTTATCCTGATAGTTTGCTGTATTTAAAATATCCGGGTAGCCCCCTAAAATTAAGCGTTCAGGTAGGTGGTTTTTTGTATCTTCTCTGGATTCTGTCGAACTGATTTCTGACTGTGCAATGGGGAAAAGAGAATATTCCCAAACCCTTCCAACAAGAGGTTCTCCGATATTTTGAGCGATCCTAAAACTTGAAGATCCTGTCACCATAAGATGAAGATCAGGAAAATGATCCACCATCAGTTTTAATGTCAGCCCGATATTATCAATAAACTGGGCTTCATCGATAACAATGTGTGTTTTTGACCCGATATATTTTTTGAGTTCACTTAATGAGGTTGACGACAGCCACTGTGCAGAGTCTTTGTTGTCTCCTGAAAGAAACAATGTGTCCTGATCAGGAAATGTTGCTAGGATTTTTTTTGCAAGCGTGGTTTTTCCAACCTGTCTGGGTCCGTAGATCAGTACAGCTTTATTGGTTTGGCTAAATTTTTCCTGAATTGTGGCTTCAATTTGTCTTTGATAGTACGGCATACGGTTTCAGTATACGTCTCTATTCCACGAATTTCAATAAATTCATGGAATATACTCCACGAATTTTAATGAATTTATGGATTATCTGAAAAAGATGTAACCGCTACCGCTCTTTTTTTACCGTAAAATACATAGATAAGAATGCCCAGAGCCATCCAGATAATTAATCTCATCCAGGTGTCGAAGGGTAGGGCCAGCATTTGGATTAAGGCGGCTAAGGCTCCAAGAATTGGAACGAATGGAACCCATGGGGTACGGAATGGTCGTGGCAGATCCGGCTTTGTTCTGCGTAAAATCCACACGCCCAGACACACCATTAAGAACGCCAATAATGTTCCGATGGATACCAGTTCCCCTAAGATCCCGATAGGCAATAATCCAGAGATAACCATGCCCGCAATGCCTGTAATAATAGTGGTAACATAGGGTGTTTGGAATGTGTTGTGCACTTTGCCGAATACCTGTGGAAAAAGGCCATCTTTGGCCATGGTGTAAAAAATCCGTGCCTGGCCCATCAGCATGACCAGAATAACAGAGCTTAATCCTGCGATGGCTCCTATTTTAATTAAAGGTCTTAACCAGAACATTTCTGGCCCCATGCTGTCGACTCCGACGGCAATTGGATCGGGTACAAGAAGCTGGGAATAGTGGACAATGCCTGTTAAAACCAGAGACACAAGAATATACACAACTGTAGAGACGGCCAATGAACCCAGGATTCCAATAGGCATATCTTTTTGCGGATTTTTAGCTTCCTGAGAGGCTGTAGATACCGCATCAAATCCGATATAAGCAAAAAAGATAACGCCGGCTCCTCTTAAAATACCACTCCAGCCGAAATGTCCGAATTCTCCGGTGTTTGGTGGAATAAACGGTACCCAGTTTGCCGGGTTAATATACTTAAATCCAAGTGCTACAAACAGTAGAATAATACCAAGTTTTAAAAATACGATGACATTGTTTAAGCGTGTAGATTCTTTAATACCCACAACCAGTAGGGCTGACATAATGCCTATAATAACCATGGCAGGTACGTTGATAATGGCTCCTGAATAATGCCATCCTGTTGCATCGTACACATAGGGAGAATTTGCCAGTGCTTTTGGAATCACTATTCCTAAATCCTTTAAAAAACTGACTACATATCCAGACCATCCTACCGCAACTGTTGAGGCAGCGAATAAATATTCCAGAATCAGATCCCAGCCGATAATCCAGGCGAAAAATGTGCCCATTGTTGACCGTGCGTATGAATAGGCACTGCCGGCAACGGGAATCATGGAGGCAAATTCGGCATAACACAGTCCGGCCAGTACGCAGGCAAATCCGGCAATTAAAAATGAAATAAGAATGGCAGGTCCGGCATATTGGGCAGCGGCCTGTCCTGTGATAACAAAAATTCCTGCTCCAATAATGGCTCCAATGCCCAAATTAATAAGGTTAAGACGTCCCAGTGATCGTTTAAGTTCAGACATGCTAAATTTTCCTAAATAGTGTGTGATAAAAGTGTTGGTGGAATTGTGAAGGGTTAATAGAGTGATGTCAAGAATTGTGATACACTATTGCGGCTTAAGTTACTATTTTTCGGGGGCGATTTATGAGAAAAATTTTATCGGCGAGGATTCCGCCTCTTCCTGTTTATTTTTATTTTGATCCTAAACAGAATACTTCTTCTGTGGGTTCTATGATCCCCATTTCTTTTGATACCAGACAGGGACTGGACGAAAAACGGGATCATTTTATGTTAATGCTATGGTTATGGCTTTGTTTTTCCCGTGCCGAACCTGATTCTACCGAAAGACGTCGGATTAATACCCTGTTTGGACATGCACTGGCTGCTTACCTTAATAAGGATGCTGGTTTTTTACCTCAGTTACAGGAGAGGTCTAAAGATGGATTTTACGAGCCTTTTTTAGAGTCTCCTGCTGTGTCTCTATTTTTGGGAATGCGTAGAATCCTTACTCAATCGTTTTCAGCGTCTTTTTTATTTAGAAATGCCGAGATATATCCATTACTTCGTGAACATTTCCAGGACGTTAATCCAAGAATCCTTATTGTTGGCCCGGGTTTTCAAACAAATTATTCGTCAAAAGAAGATTGTGTACTGTCTCCTCAGGTTATTATGATGTCTCATTTTCTTCCGTCTGCATCGATTACTGTTGTAGATCCTAATGCGGTTGCCTGTACGGCTGCAAAAACAGCCTGGGAAGGTAATGGGGATTATTTAAAAACAACGTTTCAAAAAGTGATTCCCAAACTCCAAACGTATTTAAATTCTCAGGAGATTACTGATCTTTTTAATACATTTTTTTCTCAAAATCAGGGGGTTTCGTTTCAAGGACTTCCAGCTGACTCAGTTTTTAATAAAGGATTTTTGGAGTTTTTTTCAGAGCATCCTTCCCAGCGTTTTGATGCTATTACCTGCACGCATATTTTAAAGTCTTTTTTTGTGCATCATCATGGTTTGAAAGAATTATCAGAACTGACGGATGTGCATCGAAACGAAAACAGGCGAATGCTGGAGCAGTTGATGGATCGTTTGAACCCAGGTGGTTTGTTGTTTGTAGATTACCGTTCTATTGATTATTGTTTCCCAGCAGGAGCTTCAGGGGAGAGTGTAAACGCCTTCTTTTCAGGTAGAGGATTTGAAATTCGGACATTTAGTGAAAAAGCCCTTGCAACCAGCACGGAAGTTCTGGTTGCTATTTGTAAAATGGGTGCCTAAACGCAACAAGGCCGTGCTTAGCACGGCCTTGAGTGAGAGCCAATCTTGGAGAAACTATCGCTTATAAGTCACCGATAGTCATTGTGATTGTATCTTCAAAAGTTCCACGGAACAGTTCCGGTTTTTTATCTGTACTCACCTTAATCGTATAGGTGTAATCTACAGTAGCTTTTTGAAGGTTTGTATCAAAACTCATGGTTTGGTCTGCTGCAAGAGATGTATCTAACATTTGGGTAGGTTCATCACATCCCAGAAAACAGGTTGCAGGTGGGTTGTCAGCCGCAACAGCTGCTGTTGTAATGGTGTATGTCATGTTATTACCTGGTTTTGAGGCGTCACCGGCAGCACCCGAACGAATCAATTTTCCTGAGTTGGCACTTGAAAGCGTAACCGTATATCCCGCAGGATTGTTATTATTCAGTGTATATTTTGAAACAGGAACGTTGGTTTGAGCAGACTGATGCATGTTAGATAAGTCGTTACCACCCCCGTTAATATCGGTTTTAGCGATAGTGTTCACAGCTGGAACAAGACCTCTAAATGCGTCAGAAACAGTGGTTGCAGCAAAAGCAGGAACGGCTAGACCTAGGATAACGCTGGACAAAACTAATGTTCTTTTAAAAGTGTTCATATTATTTCCCCCTGAAATAAATAATTTATTAAAAAATATCAACTCTCTTGTTGTGGATATTTGCAGTGTGTTAACGGCTTCTATCACTCCTCCTTTTTGCCGTACATGATTTATTGTAAACACCTTTATTCCCGATTTTTCGGGATTTTAAACATCTGTTTTAAAAGACTTCCACAAGCTTTGGGCTAAAACGATTCCAGTTTGTTTCTGAAAAAGCAGCGCTACGCTTTGAAAGTGTATCTGTGTTTTGTAACGTACCTGTTCCGTTAAGGATAAAATCGATGAACATTCTGGCATGTTGCCCTGGTGTCAAAATTGGAACGAGAACCTGTATAATACGATCGATGCTTCTATCCGAGCTTAACCTGTAAATGTCTGTGTACCATTCCATCCCTTTTGTCTTATCTATTTGTGTAAGATATTTTTTCAACCGGTTTAGTTTTGCTTGGTTGATAGTACTGAATTTTTGTGGTGATTTTTTTCTGATTTTTGGCGCTGATTCATCTGTGTCTGAAGAGGCTGGTGAGGTCTCTTTCTGGATAACCACTACCGGCATTTGTTGCTGATCTGCGTTATGTTGAATGACTACAAAATGGCCCTGTTGAACAACAAAGACAGGGTGATCTGCTTCAACGGCATATTCAGGTCCAAATTCCCATTGAAGAGGTTGTGGAGCCATTGATGTTGTAAACGCAACCGGGATGGTATCATCTGCATTCTGTGTGCTATCGGGACGAGTTAATGGAATAAGTTTAATCTGATCAAGCGGGATGATTTTGGGTGTCCGTGTACGGTGTTCATCGAAAGTGTACATTTGTTTGGATTTATAGAGCTGGCCGTGATGCATATCCTCGAAAGAAAGGTTTACTTCCTTTACAGAAGATACAGTTCCATCAGGTTCAACATAGACATGGACGTAGCGGTTTTCCTGGCAAGTGTCAGTTGTGCGATGTTCAGGAAAATGTACCAGTAAAACAGTTTGGTTATTTTTTTTCTTTGAGTCTAAAACAACCCCATAATGATCATCCATTTTAAAACAGAATTTTCCGGTATGTCCTTCCTGTAACAGTTTTTTGCCAGGTTCAGTGTTTAACGGTTGTTCTCTAAGTGTACCCAGTACAGTTTCAAACGTTTTTAAGGCTTCGGTTGGTGTTTGAATCATAACCGTTGATAACCCCAGGGCCTGGGCTGGCGCAAGTCTGTGTAGCTGCTCTTCCAGTTTTGAAAGGCTAAGCAGATGAAGAAGGGATTTCCTGTATGTTGCTAAATGTGTTGTCGTAATTTGGTCCCCGCTGAATCCCAGAGACGGCGAACTTGGGATTAATGAAGACAGGAACGGTGTAAGCGATGTATCAATAGCAAATGTTTGTTTAAATACCTGAAGAGCTGCACCAATTTGTTGATAAGGTTGGTCCTGATCGTGTGTAATGTTGTATTTTTTTAAAAAATCAGTCACGACTTCGGGGAATTCTTCAGAAACACCAAAGGTTTGATTCCAACCAATCATAGTGCCTGATTTTATATTTTGAACACAATGGAAATGAAAAAATAAAAGGGCATGAAAGGCCTGTAAGGTTCGCAGAGATTCTGACACATGCTCGGCTTCAAGATGCATGGGAAATTGTTCTAAAAACTGTCTGTAAGATGTATGCAGTGCTTGATTGATACCAACGAGCGCTGTTGCAAAAAAACCAAATGAGGCCTCGTTTTCTGAAACAGGTCTTTCAAATGTTACCGTGACTTTTTGTTGTCCAACGGCTAAAGATATAATTTTATTAAATACGTAAGTCATGTCTATAGATATTATCGGATATTTGTTGAAAAAATTTTATTGAAAATTTTAAAGAGATACTAAGCTACACAGATAAGGCTTGCCTGTAAGAAATTTTTTGACGATAACTGTATCGAAAAAGGTACAAGCGCATCCAAATAATAGTCCAGCTCTTTTCTAATCGGTGAATTTTCATTTAGCCCCAGAGTTTTTACAAGTTTTGCTACAGTTTTATCAAGATCCGGTACTGTTTTTAAATACTCTACCCATTGATTAATAAAGCGAAGTTTGTTTGATAAAGGTTTTAAAACACTTTGTTTTTCTCTTAAAATTCCGGTATCGATTGCCAGAAAAATGAGTACAAGATTGTGATAGGTTGATCTATCTTTCACTGTTTTTAAAAACTCTCTAAATGATGGGTATTTTTCAATATTTGGAATGGATTCCTCGTTGGATAATACCCGAGAGAGTGTTGGTGCCTTCGCAACAACCTGACTGACAGATGCTTTTGAAGCAGCCATTTTTTTATCTTTCATGCAACGTTTTTTTAGTTGCTCCATTTTGTGTTGAATTTGATCCTCTATAGTGAAGACATCCTTGCGACGTTGTCTATATTCCGTAAACGTGATTCTTTTTTGACTAAGCCATGTATTAAAGTGTGTTTGTAATGTTTTTATAAAAGATGTGAACTGTTTTTTATGATTAACGGACTTAATAAGATCAATGATTTTTAAAAAATGAGTAGAAAGCTCCAGTAGTTTTTGTAAGTCCTGATCTCCTTTTTTGAGAAGATGGGTTACGGTATCTGTCACCAGTTTTTTAAATAAATCAGGTAGGAAAATGGCAACGGATTTTAAAAAAGCAAAATGAATGTCCGGTTGTTTGATGAGTTTTTTATGTAACGCCATAAGTGTTTCATGTCTGTTATTTTGAATTGTTTTGTGATTGGGTTCAGGGTCGGGCAAGTGTTTGGATAATAATTCGAGCCCTCCTTGTTGCACCCGTAATTCAGCGTGAAGGGATGTTTCAATTAGCGTAGCGGTTAAACGTGTGACATCTGAAGCTTCAGACGATTGTTGTATAAAACCTGATTGTGTTTTCATAAAATGATGGTGCCCGTGTATAACGGCTTCTCTGGATTCCATCAGGTTTAGGCAGGTAAACGCATCCTGAAAAGATAGTTGTTTTTCCTGCTCCATAAACGTATACAGTTTTAATGCCCATTTTAATTTGGGAGTGTTTGTATTTTCGAGATCATTTATAAGTGTTTTGTAGCGTTCCTCTAAAGTCGTTTTTAACGGTCCGTTTGGAATCAGGTTATCGATTACTTCTTTTGCTTGAGAAAGTATTTCAATACATTCCTGTAACAGCTTTTTATGTTCAGCAGGGTTTGCTTTTTCCATTTTAGAAAATCTATAGCTCAATGTTCCTCTAACAAGCTCTGCAACGGGTCTGTATAGTATTAAAATGTCCTGGCCGCTTGTTGTTTGTGCCAAATGATTTTCAATGGTTTTCAATCGTTCAAAAATACGTGTTGGAGACAAATGAAGTTGCGAAGCTATAACTCGCAGGTCTATCAGTGCTAACAGAAATAATTTTTGGCAGCTAGTCCCTGTTTTTTGTACGGATTCAACAGAGCTGCCACACATTAAATCAATAGATTTAAGATCGTGAATGATGACATTTAGAGCCGTTGGCTGACCTGATGTTAAAAATCTTAAAAGTGTTGTAAAAAGCCGTGTTTTTGGATGTGATTGAGGTGTTGCAAGTATTTTTTTCATTGGTTTATCCTGTGAGTTTATCGGATAAATCATAAAAAAATTGCAAAGGTTAAAGCGTGTTTATGCTTGTATGGGTTTTGGAATAGCCGCTAATAATTGATTGGGTGTAGCTATAAAATGAACTTTACAAAGAGGCTCATTTTGTGGTGCTGAGTATTGAATGGCATCCAAAAGAGCATTTATTGATTTGCCATGGGTTAAAGTTTTGAGTAAGGTTCCCACGATGGCACTAACCTGTTCTTCGTTTAGAACAAGTAAGCGAGCTGCCATCTGGTTTATGGCATGCTTCTGTGCTGATAGTTCCAGTGGTTTTTTTACACTTAATTTATCTCTGATGATGCCTAACCGAATGAGTTTGATAATGTCTTTTAGTGTTTTTCTTGTGTCTGGGTCTGCAACCTTTTCCAATAAAAGCACCATTGGTTTTTTGGAATGAGGTTCTTCAGTACTGGCTGTTGTTTTCGGACTGTTGTCCATTGAATATGTCTGTGGTGTGCTTTTCTGTGGAGAGATGTCTCTTGATGTCGGCGCACTACTGCTGGCTCTAGCTGATTTTGAAGAGTTTCCGGTAGACGGTCTGTCCGTACTTGGTGCTGGGCTTGGTTGGTAAACAATTGGCACTGGAGGTACTTTAATCTGAGATGGCCGTTGTATTTTTGATTGCAGTGACGCATAAAGTGTTTCAAATTGCTGAGTAATAGATGAGTTTTGATCGGCAGGAGTTTTTAAGATGGATTCCAGTGCTGCAACCGCTTTTCCGTAAAATATACAGGTCAATTCATTGCCTGTTTGTTTTAATGGGCTGTCTGTTGTGATAGATTCTACTAACTCTGAAAAATTCAATAAAAAATTTCTTAATGTTGCTGCGGCTACTTGTTTTTTAGCTATCGTTTTTTCAGATTCGAGTGTTGCAACATAAGTATCTGCGCGTTGTGTAAAGAGTTGTTGAAAATAATCGGGATAAGCCTCCCCCATAGCTGTATAAAACTTTAATTCCTGCCCTTTTTTTACCATGTGGTCACTAAGCGTTTTAGCGGATCGATTGATATGTGTGAATACCTCGGATTGTTGGTTTTCAGGCGTTTTTGAGACTATATCTTTAAAAAACGAAAAAAGAAAAACAATCCCTTCGGCAGGCTGGTCCAGTACACAAATACGAATGATTGTTTCATGTGTAATTCGTTGAACGTTTTCAATGTCCAAGGCTGTTAATGGTTGTATGTGATCCCGTGTTGATAGATTTTCATATACGGCTAAAAGATGGTCTGGAATACATACAGATTGTATGAGTAACTGCCAGGTTTGCGAATATTCTGGCACAACTCTCTTTGCTGTTTGTAAGGCCGATAAAATGTCGGACAGGTTTTCTGAGGAAGGCCCATTGGCTAACGTTTTGGATATAAAATCAGAGAAACCTTTTAAAAGAGATTGTGCTGAACTGTTTGTGGATGGATCGTCAAGTAAACTGCGGCAATTTTTGAAGAAATTGGTAGCAAAAGAAAAGTCTCCAAGTAAAATAATTCCCTTTAATAAGGATTCGGCAAATGTCAGACGGATATTTAGTAGAGAGATTGATAGGTGTTTATGGTGGTGTTGCATACAAAACCTTTATCGATAAAACGTTAATAAAATTTCACTGCAACCTTAACTATTTTTTCAATACAATTTCAACAATTTCAGATTGTCTGAATAATCTCATGGGCGGACCCCATACCCCTGTTCCTCTTGATGTGTAAATAACCCCATTTTTATAATGATGAAGCCCATAGGCATATTTTTTATACCGCAGCTTTACCAACGATCCCCAGGGCGGCAACTGTCCTTTATGGGAATGCCCTGATAATTGAAGATGCACCCCCAGTTTTACCGCTTTTTCAAAATCAGTAGGCCGGTGTTTTAGAAAAATAACAGGCTCTGTTTTTGAAAGGTGTATATCTGACAGTTTGGGTATGGAAAATCCAAATCCCGGGGCCATTTCGTCAGGCTGACCGATAAACTGAATCCCGCAACAGGTTACTGACTGATAATCTAAAACTGTAAATCCTAGCTGTTTGCACAAGTCGTTAAATAACCCTATGCCTGTCATAAAGTCATGATTTCCAGATACCGCAAATTTTCCGTGCTTAGCCTTAAGATGCTTAAGAATCCCTGTTAATTCGGGAATATAGTGCGGATCACAATCAATAAGATCGCCTGTAAAGAGAATGATGTCGGGATTTAAGGAGTTGGTTTGATCGACAACGTCCTGAACCCAGGATTTGTGAGTGTGCTGGGTCAGATGAATGTCTGTAAGATGCACAATTTTTACAGATTCGTTTAATGAGGCAAATGCCGGATGTTTTTCTAAATTAACTGGGATGACAGCTGGCCCTTTTTTATGTGTAAACCAGGCTAGAAAGGCCAGAATAAGTGTGACGATTAAGGCAGATACCGTAACAATCGGTTTGTTTAATCCGATAGCCATAGCGATATAGGCCCATAAAAATACGGCAAACGCGATGGAGTAAGTTCCAATTCCAAATAATCCTATTAATGCAACAATAGAGGAAACGTTTTTTCGTCTTAAAATTTCTCCACCGATGACCAGTGGAAAAATCATCCATATTCCAAAGTAGGTTCCCCAAAAAGATAATCCTGTGAGAGAAAATCCTGAGGTAATGAATTGACCTAAAAATAAGGTGATTAAGCAGGAAAAAATCGTTACGATGCCTAAAAAAATGAAAAGTCTCATATGCAAATCATAGACAAAAACCTGTTTTTTGACTATTCTTTTTTGGATTTTAACTGTGACCCTGGAGGAAAACCATGCTTGGAACTGAACAACGACCATTACGCGTAGCTATCGTAGGAGCTGGCCCTAGCGGATTTTATGCCGCCGATGCCTTATTTCGTGCAAAAATTCCTGTTGTAGTTGATGCGTTTGATCGTTTACCCACACCTTACGGATTGTTGCGTGGTGGTGTAGCTCCAGATCATTTACAGATGAAAACGGTTGCAAAATATTACGAGCGTGTGGCTCAAAACCCAGGATTTTCATTTTTTGGAAACGTTAAAATCGGAAAAGATATTACTGTTGAAGAACTTTATACCTATTATGATGCCGTTGTGTTTGCCTGCGGTGCTGAAACCGACAGAAAGCTTGGCATTCCAGGTGAGCAGCTAAAAGGCAGTTTAACCGCTACGGAATTTGTTGGTTGGTATAACGGGCATCCTGATTACAGACATTATGAGTTTAATTTGAACTGTGAAAAAGTAGCGATTATCGGGCAGGGGAACGTGGCTATCGATGTGGCCAGAATTCTTGTAAAAACCCAAAATGAGCTTAAAGACTCCGATATTGCGGAACATGCATTAAATGCGTTGGCAGAAAGTCGCATTAAAGAAGTGCATTTGATTGGACGCCGTGGCCCTGTTCAATCTGCGTTTACTGAACTTGAAATTAAAGAGCTTGGCGAATTGGAAGATTGTGATGTAGAGCTTGATCCAACCGTTCTAAATCTAAATCCTGCCAGCCAGGCTGAGCTTGATGATCCAACAAACAACAAAGCCAGAAAAAATATGGGGATTTTAACTGAACTGGCCAAAAAGCCGGTTGAAGGAAAATCCAAAAAAATCGTGATACGGTTTTTCCAAAGTCCAGTAGAACTTCAAGGAACGGATTCTGTATCGGGTCTGGTTTTAGAAACTAATGAACTTACTGGTGACGCTGGTGCTCAAAAAGCAATCGGTACAGGAAAAAAAGAAACCTTAAATTGCGGGCTTGTTTTTAGAAGTGTTGGTTATAAAGGCATTCCAATTGCTGGTGTTCCTTTTGATGATAAACGTGGTGTGTTCCCAAATGAAGGCGGACGCATTACTGAAAACGGAAAACCGGTTTCAGGCATGTATTGCGTAGGTTGGATTAAACGCGGCCCAAGCGGTGTTTTAGGCAGCAACAAACCGGATGCAACTGGAACTATCGAGGCTTTACTGGCTGATAAAGATCAACTAACCCCTTGTAAAACCCCTGATACGGCTGCGGTAACGCAATTATTGTCATCTCGTAACGTATCGGTTGTAACCTTTGACGATTGGAAAAAACTGGACGAAGAAGAGCTTCGCCGCGGTGCCGAAAAAGGCAGACCTCGTGATAAATTTACTCGTGTTGAAGACATGCTGGCATTCTTAGGTAAATCGGTTCTGGTTTAACCTTGTCAAAGAAGTTTTTAGTTCGGCGTATTCTTGCAGTTCTGATTGTTGTTCTACCCATTTTTTTTGGGTTGATTACGTATTGGAACTGGAACTCCCATTTGCTGACCCTGGAAAAACAGAGCATTGTTCAGGACTGGATTAAAATAGAGGTGAAACCCGTGAAGTGTTATCCTCATAAAGAGATCCGTTTTGAGGTATCGATGGAATCTTTTCAGAACAAGTCGGCGGCCAGGCTGGATTTAGCAAAAACAGCCATGCTGGTGGATGAGGTCGAAAATGCGTATGCGCCGAAACGATGGAAAGTGATCTCTTCATCGGAATATTCCCAAAAGGGCGAACTTGTTTTCCCGATTATGGCGAAACCAAAAAAGATGAAACTCTCGTTATTTGTGCCTGATGAAGTTATTTTGGAGTGGGATTTAACCCTGTAACGCTTCGACTTTTTGCCAGGCCAGTTTTGATGCCAAATGGTTTTCTGCCAGCTTTTTACCTTCGGCAATAGAGGCTGTAGCTCCAAATACATAAAACGCAGCCCCGGCATTCAAACACGTCAATTCAGCCACCGGGTGTTGAAGCTGACCTTTTTTGAAAATCTCCCTAAACAGAGTTACGTTATCCTCCACAAGACCTGAAACTTCCGGATCTTTTGTGTGGTCACAACACGTTTTAGGATCAAAAACCGTTTCTGAAATCCCATTGGGTCCCACTTCAAAAAGACGGGATGGCCCTGAAAGCGATAACTCGTCCAGGCCGTCATAACCGCAAATCACAGCAGCCTTTTTTATACCCAGTTCCAAAAGCGCTTCGGCGATTTTTTTGGCCTGAGCAGGTTGTGTTGTCCCAATTAACTGATGCGTAATAGAGGCTGGATTACATAACGGTCCCAAAATATTAAAAATAGTTCTCCCTGGGATTTCTTTTCTGGCAGGTGCTACTTTTGACATGGCCGGATGGAAAAATCGTGCGAATAAAAAAGCAAGCTGTGTTTTTTTGAACTGAGTCTGAATGGTTTCAATATCCGAGTGTATAGGAATGCCGAGGGTTTCCAGAAAATCGAAACTGCCGTTGGGTTTTGTGGATCCCTTGTTGCCATGTTTTGCAATGGGTATGCCCGCTGAGGCCAATATAAAAGACGCTGCCGTAGAGACATTAAATCGATTTTTACCACTTCCACCTGTTCCGCATACATCCATCACCGGAGAACCCAGATTAATCGCCACTCCGTGTGCTCTCATGGCCTTTGCAAATCCGATGATTTCCGAAACCGACTCGCCTTTTTGCGACAACGTCTGCAATAGCGCAATAATGGTTTGCGTATCGATGTCCTGCTTAAAAATCATCTCCAGGCAGGTTTGTGCTTCGGACGCCGTTAGATCAGAACCAGATCGACATTTTTTAATGATGTCATCCAGCATGGCGTTATTCCTCAATAGGTCGGTTGGACACCTGTTTATCAAGCTGTTTAACGTCTTTTCCCTTATGCAGCAAATCATCCAATAATTTAAGGAAGTTTACGAAGCTGATTAAATGCACTTCAATCATGCTTTCAATTTCCTGAACAGATAAAAGGCCTTCTTCAACATCCTGTTCCAGGTAGCCTTCAGAAAAAATATCATCGATTTTTGAATAAATCATTAAGGATTCAGTCTGATTTTTAGATCCGATTGGTGTTACTTTTTCCAGTGCAATCGTACGTGAATACAAATTCGCCAGATACAAAATATCCGGTAGTTTTTCAGCAAAATCGACATTGGCTTCGGCGTACAGATCGATATTATCTACATATTTGTCTTCACCTTCAGGCTGGTGGTATTCGATTTCAAGATACACAGGAAATTTTTCAAGATTTTTTACTTTTTCGCTTAATTTTTTAAAGCCGTGAATCTGATCGTTTACTACAATCAGTTCCGGGCGAAGCAGAAAGTGTTTGGCCACATAACGCTCGATATGGGTTTCAGACGATTCGCCTGAAAACTTTTCACTGAACACGATAAAGAAGTGTTTTTTAATTTGTTTAACTAAAGGTTCGTAGATCATGTCTGTATCTTATCACTTTTAAACGCGTAATGTGAATCGGTTGTTGGCTGTTTCCAGAAGTCGCAGTCTGGTGAGGGACGGGCAGGTCGGAACAAGTTTTTGATACAGATACTGAATAAGGGTTTCGCAGGTTGTCAGAGCTGAGTTCAGTTCGGGGATATCATCGCTGAAAGATTTGAAGCGCACGCTGTCTAAAATCGCTTCGATATCTTTTTGCTGACTTAAAAAATCAGCTTGGCTATTTAAGGGTGTGATCCAGGCGGGTTCGATAAAAAAGGTATGTCCGTGAAGCCTGTTGCATTTTCCGAAAAGATCCATATTTTCCTGCTCGGTACATTCTTTTTTTTCAAGTCTGTGGCTGGCGCATACGGTGGTCCCAAATCCTGTTCGGATGTGGTCTTTTCCTTCGTATTCCCAGAAGGCTCCAGACAGATGTGACAGCTTGATACGAACAAGAGGGCATAGATTTTTGAGATGATCCCACCAGTTTTGTATAAGTAGGGAGGGATCAGAAATGTCTGATTGTGGAGGTGTCCATGTTTTTAATCGAAGATTTATCTGTTGTGTTTTTTCGTAGTGTTCCAGATAAGGATCGTAGGCTGCGGCATAGGTGATGGATAAAGTGGCCGCTGTCCCAGCGGATACAAGCTGCTTTTCCCAGGGGAAGGTGAGAAACAGGCTGGGAAAGGTAATGGAGACATGAGTTTCTACAGTATCTCCACCGAAAAAGCTGACTTTTGATTGCGGCTGTTCAACAAGATGTACGGATGAAACCGCTAACGGTTTTTGGGATAAAGCATTTGAACAGTCGCTAAACAGATTAACGGCTAAAGCTTCAGGCGAAGGATGTACGCCGGATGTATAAGGTGCTGTAGCTCTATTCAAAAAGTGATGATCGTAAGCATCAAGCACCCTGGTTTTGATGATGTTTTTTAAATCCGACAATTCCATAATCATGCCATCGGATTGAACCGGGCCTTCACAACTCAGGAAAAAATCATAGTTATGTCCGTGTCCAAGCGGGTTAGCATTTTCAGGCCCAAAGATATCGGCGTTTTTCTGATCCGTCCACCCCGGATTGTTGTAACGGTGAGAGGACGAAAATTCAAAACGTTTATTGATGGAAAGCTTCATCAGGACAGGGGCGCTGCTTTATTAATCAGGCTTAAAAACTCTTTCCGTGTGGCTTCGTCTTTTCTGAAACAGCCCAACATACAGGAGGTTGTCATGAGGGAGTTTTGTTTTTCAACGCCTCTCATCATCATGCACAGATGTCGTGCTTCAACCACAACGGCCACGCCTTTGGACTCTGTTTTGGTAAGAATGGCTTTTGCAATTTCCTGGGTGAGATTTTCCTGGATTTGAAGGCGTCTGGCGTACATATCCACGATACGTGCTACTTTGGAGAGTCCAATAACTTTTCCATTCGGAATATACCCTACATGACATTTGCCAAAAAACGGCAGCAGATGATGTTCGCAAAGTGAGTACAGTTCGATGTCTTTTACAATCACCATTTCATCCATTTCCGATTCAAAAATGGCATTGTTGATGATGGAATCCAGATTTTGGTTATACCCGCGGGTAAGATATTCCCAGGCTTTTGCGGCGCGTTTAGGGGTGTCTTTTAATCCCTCCCGGTCAGGATTTTCACCGGAGGCTTTCAAAATAGAAAGGAAAGCCTGATCTAACTGTTCGTTCATAATAATTCTTTCAAAACGGCATCGATATGTCCGTCTACTTTTACGTTTCTCCAGATTTTTTTAAGTAATCCATCTGTACCAACAAGGAATGTGGATCTTACAATGCCAAAGGATTTGTTTCCGTAAAGATTTTTTTCCTGCCACACATCATAGGCCTTAATGGCGTCCATCTCGGGATCACTTAACAGGCTGATGGTTAGTGAATATTTGGTACAGAATTTTTGATGGGACTCTGGCGAATCTTTGGAAATGCCAAGCACAACGGTGTTTTTTTCGTCGAAGTCTTTTTTCTGTTCGGAAAATCCGATGGCTTCCCGTGTACAGCCTGGTGTGTCATCTTTCGGGTAAAAATACACAACAACTTTTTTGCCTTTAAAATCAGACAGGGACACTGTTTTTCCATAAGAATCAACAAGAGAGAAATCGGGGGCTGGATTGCCGGGTTCAAGCATAAAAATCTCCTTTAAAATCATCAAAAAAGTTAGTGTTAACAGGATGTTTTGCAACAGTCCCTAAGCCTAAGGTAAGATTGTACCAGTGCTGACCCTGTTTCTGAAAGGTTTTTTATGGTTGCTGCGTTCTGGTTTCCGATGGTGTTGGCCATTGTTTCCTATCTCATTTATCACTCGTCACAAAAAGTATTATCAACAAGTTTAAATCCGTTGTTTGTAACGTCGATGGCCTACACCTTGGCCATGCTGATTTCCTGGATTCTGTTTTTTTTAATTCCGTTGACCGGGTACCAAAAACCCACCTTTACCTGGCCGATGTTTACCATTGCCTGCGGCGTTGTTGGTCTGGATGTTGGCTTTTTATTGGCCTACAGAGCGGGGTGGGGAATTAGTACGGCTCCGTTATTTGCCAATGTGTCGGTGGCTTTGCTGCTGCTGCCCATTGGTGTGCTGATTTTTAGAGAAAAACTAACCATGATTAACTGGGTTGGATTGTTATGCTGCATTGCTGGCCTTGTTATGATGAGATGGGGCAAATGATCGTTATTGCGGGCTTGGGAAATCCCGGAAAATCTTATGAGTGGAACCGTCATAACGTAGGGTTTCGGTTTATTGATTATCTGGTGTCCACCCATGGATTTTCAAGCTCGGGTTCAAAGTGGAAATCGGAAGTGTTTCAGGGCATGCTTCATGGGCAGTCTACGGTGTTGATTAAGCCTCAGACGTTTATGAATCTGTCTGGGCAGGCGGCCAGAGCCGTGATGCAGTTTTATAAGCTGGAACGATCGGCTGTTTTTACTGTGTATGATGATTTTGACATTCCGTTCGGAACGGTTAGATATCGTGAAAAAGGCAGTGCCGGAACACACAACGGGATGAAATCCATGATTGCAGAATTAGGCGGATTGGATATCCCCCGGTTGAGACTTGGCATTGGGCCAAAACCTGAAGGCTGGGATGTGTCGGGGTTTGTTTTATCCGATTTTTCACAGGCAGAGAAATTAAAACTGGATGAGGTTTTTCAGGACACAGATAAAAAACTGGCAGAGCTTTTGAAGCTAAGCTCTACATCTGTTTAAGTGCTGTAAGTATCAGGCTTCCAGCTAATATTCCCAATAACGAAAATGTCATGACCATACCGACAACTCTATAAATATTCGGCCCCGTTTTTGCATAAACGATCCCGATAATATGGCACACTCTTCCCACAAATAAGGCAATTCCCAAAGACAATAGCCAGGGTTGGGATCCATTTTGAAGTTCCTGAAGTAAAATTAAAAACAGTGCAAATGGAATATATTGCGAGAAATTGGAATGAATACTGATGGCTTTCATCAAATCTGGATTTTGTCCGTCTCCCAAAGGGATTTTATTCTTGCGTCTTACCCGAACAACCCTAAGCGATAAACCGATATAAAACAGGGTGAAAAAGGCGGATAATAGCGACGTAATGGGCAGGGTGTTCATGTTAAGTCTCCTTGTAGTGGCGAATGAAGTTTTTAATGCTGATATCCAGGCTGTGAGCGACCATTTTGTACTCATAATGCTGGGCGACTCTGTTTCTTAAATCATCAATGTCGAAGGGTTTTACGATGTAATCGCAGGCCCCGTTTCTAAAGCTGTTTACGATTAGTTTGGCGTCATCAAAGGCTGTCAGCATAATCACGTCCATGGTTGGACATAGGGTTTTAAGTTCGGCTACCAGTTCGTCTCCCTGCATTTTGGGCAGGCCGATATCTACGATGGCGGTATCAAAAGGTTTTTCCATTACCAGTTTAATGGCTTCTTCAGCACTCATGGCTGAGGTTAGTTCGAGATCTGAAAAAGTTCTGTCCAAAATCGATTGAATGGCTTCTTCATCCTCTACACATAACAATGACGGTGCATTCCAGGCTACCAGTTTGGATAAATTATCTTCATGAATAGCGCCTACAATTTTTTCGGCTGTCAGCCCTGCGCTGAGATCAAAATGTGGGAAAAACTGCTGTATTTCTTCAAGTGTAATGGGTTTTGCGGTGTAAAAACGGGATTCCACAAAGCTTTTAAATCCATTTAAGGCTGCTTTTAACGCAATGTGATTGGCTTTATCCCGTTCGAATTCGATATGAGAAATCAGTTTAAGTCGTCTGTTGGCTTTTTCAAAGGCCGATCTGATGTCTGCTTCCAGAAACTGAGCTTCAATCAGATCACAGGCTCCGGCTTTCATCAGTTGTACCTTGGTTGTGCTGGATGACCGGAACAGATTTACAATAAGATAAGGAAAATAATCACACTTATGAGCATTTTCAAGCCACTCCAGTGCTGAAATATCCGGGCATTCCGAATCGATAAACACGATTTCAGGTTTTGTATGTTTTAAGATGGAAAGCCCTTCAATCCCGCTCGGAATAATTGTTAAATGTACAAAATCCAGATGTTTAAACACACTGTGATACGCTTCTTTGTGATGATCGCGGTGGGTGATAATTAAAATGTTCATACTTATCCTCTTTTTTAGGCTGTTTCCTGCTTGAGATGCTCAATAAAAAACAAAAGCCCTTCTTCGATTTTTTTGACTGGAATTTTAAGCTGTGCCGATTGCTGAGAGTGAAGCAGTTCGGGAAACAGAATATAGATATCCTCCATTAAAAAGGGCTGCCCCTGCTTAATACGTTTTTCGGCAATATCCTGAAGAATTCGGCAACGTGTCTGTGTAGAAAAATCGTGGGCAAATAATGATGGATTTTGCTTTAAAAGCCTGTTTAAAAGTCGTCGCTGCAATGCTTTTGAAAGAATGGTGGCAAAGGCTTCTTTTTGAAAGGGTTTGATAATGTAGTCAAACGCAAAGGCTTTGAAACTTTGCCTGATTTTTGTTCTGTCGTTGTAGCCTGTCAGCATGACAACCTCGATTTCCCTATGGTTTTCCTTGATCTTTTTGAGCAACTCAATACCGTCCATATCTGGAAGTCCAATATCCAGAATGACAATATCTATAGCCGTGTTGTTGTTTAGTATGGTCAGTGCATCGTGAGGATGTCCACAAAGCAGTGCCGAGTAGCCCTGAAGCATTAAAAACCGTTTGATAACCTGCTGTACTTTTTCCTCGTCTTCAACAACCAGCACCGTGGGTTTTGTATCCAGAGGTTTGACCATGGGTTCAAGTATTGAAAAGGTAGGATTTGAAGTCATGGCAGATTCATGAACGGGAAATAAAGCCTGAAACTCCATTTCCGTGATGGCTGCTGTTTCTTTTTGGCGTAACTCTACAAATTCCCTGGCTAACTCCAGGCGTTTTGTGCTGTTGTTAATGTAGGTTTTTTCAAGCATATCCTGAAGTTTTTGGAAGGTGTTTGATCTAAAAAGGGCTCGATCTAAAATAGCGGTTGTATTTTCGTAAGCATCTAATGAAAAACAATCATAAATGCCCAGTTTTAAGACGGAAATATAGGTGTCATAAGGAATATCGTGAATGGAAATAACAACAATTTCCGGTATAAAACTTTCCTGTCTGAGTGTTTGAACCAGACTATCCAGTTCTAAATTAGGAAACTGATAATCAATCAGAATCAGCTGTACAGATTTTGAAAGGGACTCCAGCAGACTTAAAATATCAGGAACCGTATCTTGCCAAAAAATGCTGTGGCCTTCGTCTTTGAAATGTTGTTTGAGTTCAGGATTTATACTTAAACCAATTATAACGGAGGGCATCATAGAGGCTGTCTTTCCTCAAGAATGGCTGTAAAAATTTTGTTTTGTATCACCCGTTTTACAGCCTGTCTGAGATAGTGTTTGCTGTATGGTTTTACGATGTAGTCGATGGCTCCATCACGGATACAGCTTTCAATCAGCGTAAAATCTCCGTGTGCCGTAATCATAATGATATCCGTTTTTGGTGATAGGGTTTTAATATCCGATACAATGGCGATTCCTCTTTTTTCAGGCAGGGTTATATCCAATAATACCAGATCAATAGTGTGTTCCCGAATGGTGGCTAGTGCTTTTTCTGCCGTATCTGCTTCTTTTATGGAAAAGGTGGACGAAAATAAGGCAACGATGTGTTTTCGAATCAGATCTTCATCTTCCACAATCAGTAGGGTGAATTGTTTTGAAACGTCAGTTTGGATTTTTGGAGGGTGATTTTTACTATGTTGAGTTGGATTAAGCTCGTTTTTGCTGATGGGGCAGGCTGTATTTTTTCTGGATTTCAATAGAGAAAGATAGTGTGACTTATCTGATATAAACGGAGCCATCTGTCTACTAAGACGGGTTTGAAAAAAGGCATAAGACAAAACCCAGCTTAACTCTGTAACAGAGCCTGAAAACTGAATAAACTGGCTGATGCCAAACGGAATGGTCTGCATGTATTTTGACATCATGCTGTCGTAGGCTGAAGACGAATGAATACCCAAAAGCAGGGTGACAAACGGATCTTTTTGCTGGATGGCGTCTATCAGCGAATCGAGTTCCAGATTGTCTATGGGGGCCAGTTCTACATCGATAATGACACAGTGGATGGACGAGTCCAGTGCTGAAAGGGCGGCCTCGGCAGTGGGACAGAAAATACAGGTGCAATTTTTTAGGTTTTTAAATAAGTAAGAGACATTTGATGTAGAGATAAGCAGGATGGAGTCCATAAGACTACGGTATATTTTTCAAGGCCTCTTGTCAAAATCTATAAAATCTATTACTTTACTAGACATTAAAATTTTTAGGAGGATTATTTATGGTTACTTTCAATAAATTGTGTGCTGCGGCGCTTGTGCTGATGGTAGGATCCTCCTGTATCTGCGCAGAGGATAAAAAAATTCAGGATTTAGACTGGCATGGTGATTTAAGATTACGGACTGAAACCATTAACGTGCCAAATGGCGGCAATACATTAAGAGAGCGTTTCAGATTAAGAATCGGAACATCTGCACAGATTAACCCGCAATTAAAAGCAGTTATTGGTTTTGCATCAGGCGGAACCAGCGGAAGAAGTACAGAGCAGACTCTTGGTGAAGTTGGAACTGGTGGTAGTGCCACTGTTCGTGGTCCACAACAATACGATTTAAGACTAGCTCGTGCTTATCTTGAATATTCGCCAACTGATAACATAACCATTACGTACGGAAAAGCAAAAAACCCAATTTGGGGTGTTTCCGAATTTTTATGGGATGCGGATATCAACATTGATGGAGTAGGGTTTAACTATGCTCCTTCGGGATCTGGTTTCTTCTTTAATGCGGCAGGTCTAGTGTTTCAGGAACTTGAAAAAAGTAATGTTACCGGCGTAAAAGCATTTGTGGTTCAGCCTGGATTCCAGTTTGCAGCTGGAAAATCCTTCCACCGTGTGGCCTTGGGTTACTATAAGTTTGATAACTTAAAAGGTTCAAGCTTAGGTAACGGTACAGAGTCATCAGGAAGCAACAACACGCTTCAATCCTCAGTGCTTAAATACAACTATGATGTATTTACCTTAACAGGTGAATCCCGTTATCCAGGCTTATTCGGTTTCCAGGTCGTCAGATTATATGCAGATTCTGTGTATAACCCAGATCCACAGCAAGCTAACTATGGCGCGATTTTTGGACTTTCTTTCGGTGACAGACGTGTTCAGGATGCAGGACAATGGCAGTTTGATATCAATTACAGAGTGCTTCTTGAAGATGCTTTTGTAGACATCCTTCCTGAAGGCAGCTTCTACAATGGTAAAACCGGTGTAAAAGGGCTTCGTTTTGCTCACTACTATGGTTTGGCAAAAAACACCTCATTAACCAACACCTTTTTCTTTGCTGAAAACACCATTACCCGTGAAGGTCAGACTGTTTTCCAAACCGACGTAAAAGTTGATTTCTAATTTATTAATCTAAGGACATGCTCATGAAATTTTTAAAAGTATTATTGGCTTTGTTGATTGTAAGCACCTCGCTTCATGCGAAAAACGTTGAATTGTTAAATGTGTCGTATGATCCAACTCGTGAATTGTATAAAGATGTTAACCAGGCATTTGCAAAACACTGGAAAGCTCAAACCGGTGATACGGTTGTGGTGAAACAATCTCATGGTGGCTCTGGCAAACAGGCAAGAGCGGTTATCGACGGACTTGAAGCCGATGTTGTGACGTTAGCTCTGGCCTATGACGTTAATGCTTTAAATGAAAAAGGTGCCTTACTTCCTGCAACCTGGAGCAAACGTCTTCCTCAAAACAGTGCGCCTTACACCTCTACAATCGTATTTTTAGTACGTAAAGGTAATCCTAAAAAAATTAAGGATTGGGCAGATTTAGTAAAGCCTGGCATTTCAGTTATCACACCTAATCCTAAAACATCGGGTGGGGCACGTTGGAACTATCTGGCGGCATGGGCTTTTGAATTAAACAGATCCAAATCGCCTGCAAAAGCAAAAGCGTTTGTGCAAGCATTATATAAAAATGTTCCGGTTTTGGATTCTGGCGCAAGAGGGTCTACCACAACCTTTGTTGAACGTGGAATTGGCGATGTGTTGATTACCTGGGAAAACGAGGCTTATCTTGCAGCTCAAACTCTGGGTAAAAATGATTTCGAAATTGTAAATCCCTCTTTAAGTATTCTTGCTGAACCTTCTGTGGCCTGGGTGGATAAAAACACTTCTAAACATGGCACTGCAAAAGTAGCTGAAAGCTATTTGAGATTTTTATATGCACCAGAAGCTCAGGCTATTATTGCCAAACATTTTTTCAGACCGTCTGATCCAAAAGCGTTGAAAAAATACGGATCGTTTTTCCCTGCCATTAAGCTTGTAACCATCGATAAGGTATTTGGCGGTTGGGAAAAAGCGCATAAGGCTCACTTTGCTGATGGCGCCAGTTTTGATCAGATTTATAAGTTAAAATAAACACTGATGTCATTTTTCTCTCAGCGTAACGATTCCTCTAAAACCAGGCAGATTCTGCCTGGTTTTAGGCTGTCTTTGGGTTATACGGTTTTTTATCTTAGCCTTGTGGCTTTGATTCCGTTGTCGATGTTGTTTTTTAACGCGTCAAAACTGGGATGGGATACCTATTGGGAGGTTATTACATCAGAACGTATTGTGGCCGCATTCAAAGTGAATTTGTACACAGCTGCAGCTGCAGCGTTGCTAAATGCTTTTTTTGGATTTATCGTGGCCTGGGTTCAGGTTCGTTATGATTATTTTGGTAAAAAATTTGTGGATGCCTTGATTGATATTCCCTTTGCTTTGCCAACGTCTGTAGCGGGTATTGCTTTAACGGCGGCTTTTGGTCGCTCGGGGCCTTTAGGGGGATTTTTAGAGAGTATCGGTATAAAAGTGGCTTATACGCCGTTGGGTATTATTGTCGCGTTGTTGTTTATCGGGCTTCCGTTTGTGATTCGAACGGTTGAGCCTGTTTTACATGATCTGGAGTATGAGCTGGAAGAGGCGTCGGAAACATTGGGCGCGAATCGTTGGCAGACCTTTTCAAAAATTATTTTTCCATTGGTGTTCCCGTCTGTTTTAACCGGTGCGGCTTTGGCGTTTGCCAGGGGTTTAGGCGAATATGGTTCTGTAGTGTTTATCTCAGGAAACCTGCCCCTTAAAACTGAAATAGTCTCTTTATTAATCGTTTCAAAACTCGAGCAATACGAGTATCAGGCTGCAACAGCCATCGCCGTGACCATGCTTGTTTTCTCTTTCCTTATTTTATTTTTTATCAACCTGTTTCAATGGTGGGCAAGGAAAAGGATTAATCAGGAATGAAAAACATCCCTCAAGACTCCATATGGATTCAATTGTTGTTAAAAACCGTAGCTCTGGCTTTTTTAGGCTTGTTTTTAATCATGCCTCTGGCTGTCGTTTTTGTTAATGCCTTTAAAGCTGGATTGCTTCCATTTTGGACGGCGATAACCGAACCGGATACCTTTGCTGCGATAAAACTCACCTTGCTTACGGTGGCTATCGTGGTGCCTTTAAATATGTGTTTCGGTATTGCTGCTGCCTGGGCTATCACCCGGTTTCAGTTTCGTGGAAAGCAGCTTTTGATTACCTTAATCGATGTTCCTTTTACCGTGTCTCCGGTAATATCCGGGCTTATTTTTGTGTTGTTATTTGGCAGTCACAGTATGTTGGGTCCGTGGTTGTCCGATCATAATATCTCCATTATTTTTGCTGTTCCCGGCATAGTTTTGGCCACCTTATTTGTCACCTTTCCTTTTGTTGCCAGAGAGCTTATTCCTTTGATGCAGTCTCAAGGTATCGAGCAGGAAGAAGCGGCCATCACCCTGGGTGCAAACGGCTGGCAGACCTTTTTTAAAGTGACGTTGCCGAATATTAAATGGGGACTTCTTTATGGCGTGATCTTATGTGCGGCCCGTGCTTTTGGGGAATTTGGAGCCGTTTCTGTTGTATCGGGTCACATCCGAGGCGTAACCAATACCATGTCGCTTCAGGTGGAAATTTTGTACAACGAATATCAGTTTGCGGCAGCGTTTTCGGTGGCATCGTTACTGGTTTCCCTGGCGTTGGTGACCCTGGGAATAAAATTTTATGCTGAAAAAAAGAAAGAAGTGAATAATGAGTATTGAGGTTAAGCAGCTTTCAAAAAAATTTGGTGAGTATACAGCTCTTCACGATATTAATCTGGATGTTAAAACCGGCGAATTGCTGGCACTTTTAGGGCCTTCAGGATCCGGAAAAACCACATTGTTGCGTATTATTGCCGGATTGGAATCTGCCGACGAAGGCGAACTTCTTTTCTTTGGAGACTCTATCAGCGGTGTTGAAGTGCGGGAAAGAAAAGTAGGCTTTGTATTTCAACATTATGCGTTGTTTAAACACATGACAGTGTTTGAAAACATCGCATTTGGACTTCGGATTAAACCGAAAAAACAACGGCTTAGCTCGGATAAAATAAAGGAAAAAGTAGACAAACTGCTGTCTTTGGTACAACTTGAGGCGTTGGGCCAGCGGTATCCATCCCAATTATCCGGCGGCCAACGGCAGCGTGTTGCTTTGGCCAGAGCTTTGGCTATCGAACCCAAAGTCTTATTATTAGATGAACCATTTGGAGCCCTTGATGCCAAAGTCAGAAAAGAACTTCGCCAATGGCTTCGCAAATTACACGATGATTTGCATATTACCAGCGTTTTTGTAACCCACGATGTGGACGAAGCCCTGGAAGTGGCTGACAGAGTGGTGATTATGAAAGATGGCTGTATCGAGCAAATTGGAACCCCTGAAGAGGTGTATCATCAGCCTAAAACCCCATTTGTGTATAAATTTATGGGAAATGTAAACCTGTTTAAAGCCCGTTTGGACGGAACTGTTGTTCATTTGGATGGCTCTGAACGTGAGGCTGAAACGGTCATTTATGTTCGGCCGCATCTGTTGGACATCCATTGTGAAAAACCTCATCAGGATGCCTTTATAGGTACTGTGCATCAAATGAGTACAGCCGGCCCGGTTGCAAAAGTGGAGTTATTGTCTCAATCTGGTGAGTTTATTCAGGTAGATCTGGATCTGGAAAAGTTTAAATCCCTGGGTCTTGTAAAAGATCAGTCCGTTTTTGTTACAATCAAAGAGTCTAAAACCTTTATGGAGGATTATTCTATTTAATGATAGCGAACCTTTTTATTACGTTTTTTCTGGTGTTTGCAAATGGTTTTTTTGTGGCTGCCGAGTTTGCTATTGTAAAAGTTAGAACGTCCCAGCTTGAGCTTAAGGCCAGAACTGGTCATAAATTGGGAAAGCTGGCTAAAAATATTCACGAACATCTGGATGCTTATTTATCGGCAACCCAGCTGGGTATTACCTTTTCAAGTCTTGGATTAGGCTGGGTGGGTGAAAGTGTCGTGGCCGATGTTATCCTGGATCTCTTCCATCTTTTGTCGCTTCCTATTTCCGATTCTGTTGCCCATCATATGGCCCTACCCGCTGCTTTTATTGTGATTACAGTTTTGCATATTGTTGTGGGTGAGTTAGCTCCGAAATCGTTGGCGTTGGGTTATCCCTTAGCTACCACAATCGCTGTAGCTGGTCCCTTAAGGATGTTTTACTTCATATTTTCTCCATTTATCTGGACATTAAACGGATCTGCAAACGCCTTAATCAAACTTATTGGTTTAAAACCACCGTCTCATATAGATGGATCTCACAGCCCTGAAGAGCTTCTCCTTCTTCTTCAACAGGGAAAAGATCAGGGAATTATCAAAAGTACGGAACACTCCATTATCAATAATGTATTTTTTTCTACCAAAAAAACGGTAAAACAGATTATGGTGCCTCGTACTCAGGTTGAAGCACTGCCTATCTCATCTAGTTATGATGAGGTTTTGTCGAAATTTGTTGAGGAAGGTTACTCTCGTCTCCCTGTGTTTAAGGAAAGTCTGGATAATATTGTAGGAATTTTATACGCAAAAGATCTGTTGAAAAGCCTGGGCCAGGACAAACAGGGTAATGGCTTTAACTGGAAAGAAAAAGTGGGAAAAGCGCATTTTGTTCCTGAAACAAAAAACATTATTACGCTGTTACGAGAGTTCCAATCTCAACGTTTCCATATGGCTATTGTTCTTGATGAGTTTGGTTCGTTGTCAGGTGTAGTGACGATAGAAGATATTATTGAAGAGCTTTTAGGCGAAATTCAGGATGAGTTTGATTCCGAAGCGCCGCTAATTGAAAAAGTGAATAAAAATGAATGGCGTGTAAATGGCCTTGCAACGATCTCGGCCTTGAATCAGTTTTTACCTCAGCCTCTGCCCGAAGATGGAGACTATGACACGATTTCCGGCTTATTAAATTTAAAGTTCGGAAAAATACCGAAAGTGAACGATAAAATACAGGCGTTTGGGTATGATTTTTTTGTTTTAAAAGCCTCAGCCCGTCGTGTTGATCTTATTAAAATAATTTTACAAAAAGTCCATTAATGCTAAACTGACTTTATTAGAGTGTGCAGCTATACATATTGTTAGCAAGCTGTAAAAAAGGGGAATAATTCCAACTGCCTTTTGAAGAAATCAGAAAGGATTTATTCCAATGTCACAAGCGGCCCCCAGAATTAACCCCTCACAGGTTAACCAGACTCAATCCCCGATACATAAACCCAATGTTCAGCAGCAGGGCGATCTTGTTTTGCCTACGGATATTCGGCAGGATCTGACTGCTTCCGGTATTAAAGGAAATTTAACATCGGCCACCGAGGCTGAAACGTTACAGGCATCACGATCCCTTCGTGCAACATCGGTTGCAGCTGGGAAACCTGGATTATCCAAGGCACAGAATGCCTTAAAAGATATTGCAACACGTTGGAAAAAAGACATCAGCTATAAATTATTTGGATTTAGATCCGACCCGCTTAAAACCTTAGACCGTCATGTGGCTTCTTACCTCAAAACTGGAGATGCCGCTGCCCTGTTAAAAGCTGTAGATACCTTTTCTGCCCAAAAACCAAACGAGCGTAAAGCGGCAGTGTTATTGCTTCGTCTTGCTCTTTTAAAAGTGCTTACGAATCAGACGGTTCAGGAAGCTCCTGCTGCAAAAGTTGAGGCTGTTTCCGAACCTGCACCACAGGTTAATCAGGCGGAACTGGCCCATGCCAAAGTGATGAAAGAAACTCAAACCTTTGTAGATTCCTTAAAAACGGCTCCTCATAGAGAATTAACGTCCAGAATCAACCGTGAATGGCAGCAATTGGCTGTAAAACTTGAAGGTATCGACGATTTTGCTCTACGCTCAGAAACCGTTTTAAGTTGGAGACACGAGGCCGAAGAGGGCATTCAACATTGGCATACATCTGTTCAGCGTTTTAATGCGGCAAAAGTGGATACTCAAAAATCTGTACACGATGCCCAGGAACAGCTGCATGATGTTTTAGAAAATCTAAAAGCCGTAGAGCATCGTTTTAGAGAACAGTTTTCAAAATGCCATGTGGTACTTGGTACTCAGCTGACCTTTATCAAAGAATCGTTGATGAGAGATCTTGAAAAAGACCTTGTAAAACAGCTGGGCAAAACCGTTAAACAGGAAGACATTGCCCGTTTTGTAGAACACGTTAAGGATATTGCCCTGGAAAGACAGTTTGGAGCTGTTGTACGTGCCCAAAATCAAACCTTATTTCAAAATGCCGATTCACCAGACTGGAATGGTGGTTTACGTTTGGATAAAGAGCTGGATCTTTTAATGCAGCATGAAATTCAGGATTTTGCATCGGCCACGAAACTTTCAGTGGATGATCTGACAAAACTTGTGGCTAAAAAAATTCAAAAACCAATCGAAGGCTTACTTGTTTTTTCATCGAATCAGCATGGGGAATTTACGGTATTGGATGTAGCCAAAAATGCTTACGCCAGCGTTCCTAAATTTTATTCGGATATGATGGAGGCTGTCACCACCGAAACCCAGACTATGCAGAAAGATGTGTCTGATTTCACTGGCCACCAGCTGGATATGATGACCAGCCAAATGGACGTGTTATCCCACACCGCCAAACAGATTTCCGTGTATGCCGGCGAACATCTTCAGGGTTCCGAGCAGGATCAGCACTGGAGTCTGGATCGGTTGAAGCCTATTGTTGTCGCTGCGTTTAAAAAAGAAGGTCTAGAGGTTCCGTCTGATGCAGATGTTCAAAAACTGGCTCAACTGGTTTTATTTCGATTAAACGAAAAACGATTTTTAACGGGGGCTGGTCTTGTTAAATCCGAAATCCCAAACAGCCTCGATTTAATCAGTAAGGATAAAAACAAACCCAGCTTTTCTTTTGTAAAATCAGCGTTTGCCGATGCGGACTCTCAAAAAATGCTGGATCGTATTGCAAAACCTTTATCTGCAATGGTTATCCAGGCTGTTGCTTATTCCCAACAAGGTGGACAGGCAGCGGAAATGACACGTGTAGAATCCACCACATCCCGTTATACATCCAGTAAGATGACTGAGCTTACGGCAAATTTCAGGCTAAAAATGGCTTATATGTCCTCTTCTTTAGATCGTGCCAAAGAAGCATACGAGTCGTTGACCGGCTCTGCCAAGGAAAATTTAGGTCTTGGAGGTACGGATACGGAAGATCCGGCTACAACACAGCGTACTCAGGTTTTTGATACTGTTTTGCAATCTTCATCAACGGTTCAGACCTTAACAAAAAAAGCTGAGGATTTAGGTAAAAAAGTAGAAACGCTTACTCAAAAAGCTGTAGATGGTTTAACGACATTCGTGATGTCTACTCCTGTTAAAGAGGTCGTGGATCTGGCACAGACTGCGGTTTCAATGGTTCCTTATGCGGGTGAACTTCAGGCGGGTATCTTGTTAATGACATCGGTTGCTCAGTACATAAAAGCTGGTTACAGCATGGATAAAATGCGAGCAAGGTTATCAGATATCAGAGAAGCGGGAACCTATTTTACCCAAAAAGACATGCAGGATCCTGTTAAAAAAGGAAAGCTTCAAACACAGCTGGTCAGTACAATGAAATTATTGGAAAGCAGTGATGCTCAGGAAAAAGCTTTAGGTAAAATGCTTATTCATGCGTTGAATGTGGCTATTCCTTTTATAAAATTAGGAACCTTTGTACAGGAAGCCCATGATGTGTTGGTTGGATTGGGTATAAATGATAAAGAAGAATTGTATAAAAAAGCAGCTGAATCGGCGTTAACCATTGCTGCGGATTTTGAAAAACTGGGAACGGGATCGTCCATAGACCGTGTGAGAGACTTTGTATTGTCCTCACAAGGTCATGAAACGGTTTACGATATTAGTGCCGCTGCACAGAAAGCCGCGTTTCTAATGCCGGATCAGTCGCATATCCAGCAAGGATTACGTGGGGCTTTATCTTCTGTGGTTGGGGAAGATTAAAAGCTGCCGTTTGGTTGTCTTTGCAGTAATTTTTGAGAAGACTCCAAACGCGTTAAGCTGGTCAATAAGTTAATCGCATAGGTATTTCCGGATTTTAGAATATTTTCGGAATACCTGTGGATGATATGTAGATCGGCATTGCTTTCATCAAGTCTTGGCGTGTCTTTATGATGCAGTAACAGGCGTCCTACGGTACAAAGCTGGTTAGCTAAATCAATACTGACTTCATTACGTTCAATATCGGCAAGGCCTTCGCTGCCTGACTTTTGTTTGTCACTTGTTTCACCAAAAGTGTTTGAAAGAAAGAAAAGTTCAGCAAGGGGACGTAATGTTTTATCGGCAAACAGATGTTCCAGTAACTTCAGCTGGCATCTGATGCCAGGGATATCCACAGTAAACAGCGCTTCCAGAGACTTGTCCTTCAGCTGCAGACCTGGGGTTGCTGCTTCCATTCTGGCTGCAAAATCAGTTCTAAATGCTTCTACAATCGAATTGTTTTTTAAGGCGTCTGAGAACTCAAACGGCATATCCTGAAGGGCCATATTCATCTGTACGTCTGCCATTAGGAATCGTATTTCATTCAAACCTGCAATGCCTGCTTTAACCAATTGTGCTGTAAAGTAATATAACGGTTGATTGCTTTGAAAAAATGCTTCAGGAGAGTGGAACTGTTCGGGTAAATCTTTTATAAAATGAGCATGTATTTCGTTAAATAACTGTGCTTTTAATGTGGTAATATCGCCTTGGGAAAATCCTAATGTAAACGACTCTCTAATAATGGCAAAATAAAGATCAGGGTGTTTTTTACCTAATTTAACTAGTTTTCCAAGCTCAGATCCCATATCTGTAGGGTCGGATAAGGTTAGTATCTCCATTGCGGCTTTATAGATTTTTCCTTGTTCACCGATACGTTTATACACTGGAATAAGATCATCCAGTGTTTTCTTAACATGGGCTTTAACCTGTTTTCCAAAATCCTGGTCTTGCTCTGAGGCTGTAGATGTTTGAGATACGTTCAATATGCTTTTTGTGGATTCCGTACCAAGTGACGATTTATCCGTATCTGAAAAAATTGTTGATCGTGTTGATACCGAACTGTCATCTAAAGAAACCGTATCAAATCTTTCTGTTTGGTCCAGATGGTTAACGACTTCGCTCATGGAAGGTCGTTGTGCCGGATCTGTAGCTAGCATACTGCGAATTAAAGTGGAATATGCATACTGTTCAGGTAGTTGTTCAATATCAAACCCGCCGGTTATCATCTCCAGCCAGCTTTTTCCCAATGCATATACATCAGCCGCTTTTGTTGCTGGAGCTACTTTGCTTTTATCCGCAAGTTCCGGTGCAAGGTAAGCAGAGGTTCCTACTCTATTTGCTAAAAGATCCACTTCAGATAAGTCTGTTACCGTTCCAAAATCAGATACCATACCATGAATAGCGCTGGCAGTTTCACGAACAAGAATATTAGCCGGTTTGATATCTCGATGCAGAACACCTTGTTGATGTAGATGTTCAATACCTTTTGCAGCATGCTCCATTAAGGTTGTTACATCCTCATAAAAAGACGGTGATTCCTGATGTTTTGCTGCCCAGTCACTAAACGATTGTTCCGCTTTAGGTAGAATGATAACCAGCGACCGTTTCCTATCCGAACCCAGCTCTGTTATCCCTACACTTTTTATACCTAAAAGATGGGGATGGTCAAATTTTCGTTGAAAAGCAACCTCACGTATGGCTTGAAGCTCTGTCAGATTATATCGGCTGCAGGTTACAAATTTTACAACCTGATCCGGGTTGTTTTGCAGGCTGTACACTGTGCCGAAGGTTCCTTGTCCAAGTAAGGATCCCACCTGAAACTGTTCACCATTTAAGTTGAATGAAGATCCGTAGAACCGGCCTTCACGTATAAGGGTATCAAAATCAACAGACTCGTTTTCATGAATATTAGTAGGGGAGGCTTTAAAATGTTCAGGCGCAATTTCAATAGCATCAATCCGTTTTAACCAGTAGGCGTGCATTTCTTTTACAGCCTTTTTAAGTTCGGGATTACTGCCAATAAGTGTTTCAAGTCCTTCTGCTTTTTTCAAAACAGCGGCTATAAACTCATCCCGTTGCTCGGCTGTCCAAGACACTTTTCCCTGTCTGATTTTATCTTCCAGTTTATCGATAGATTTTTCTAAAGACTGAACTTCACTTTGAAATGTAGGTTTTTTGCCAGCCCTGTGGCCGTTAGAATCCGTTTAAAAAGAGACTGTCCAAGTTTAAGCTTTGAAAATATGCTGTTAGCCTGATCTTGTGTTAAGGTGGCAACGCGTGGAGACAATCGACTTAGCTCCTGTTGCTGAACTCTCATGTTTTCCTGTCTGTGTTCGGCATAAATATCGGTTTCAGGAGGAACGCTTAGTCCTTTTAAGGCTTTGGATGCTCCCGACACTTCAGCTGGATTTGCAGGAGATAAAGGGGTTTTGATTTTAATTCCCTGTGTTTCCAGTTCATCTTGAATATTGGTTGTCTGTACAGGTTTTGGGGATTGTCCAAGTGGTGTTTTTTGAGGGGCATTTGGATTGACGCCTTGAGGTGTATTCATAACGGATCCTTACTAAAATAAATTTTTTTAAATGAGAATAGTGAGGCGAAGCTTAAGGAAAATAGGGTTTAAGTCTGGTGTAAAGTACGTAAAAGTCTTCCATCGACAGTGTTTCTCCTCTTTTTTGTAAAAAATCGGACAAAAGCACATCTATTTTAAACGTTTTTTCAAGATTCAGGTAGGGGCTGTTCCCAAGACAGCTTCCAATTGTTTTGCGCCGACCCCAAAAAACAGATCGAACCATATTAAAAAAATCCTCTTCGTTGACCTGAAATAAGGGCTCTTTTCTGGGAACGAGCTTAATGACGGCCGAATCGACTTTGGGAACAGGCCTGAAACACTGCCGCGATACAAAAAAACAGTAACTGGTTTCAAAGTGAAACTGCGTATAAATACTAAAGGATGTATACAACGATTGCCCCGGTTTTGAGGCCAATTTTTTTGCAAATTCATCCTGAACTAAAATAAGAGCAAACTCCAGCCTGTCTTTTTCAGTGATAAATAATTTGGTGAGAGGTGCTGAAATCTGATACGGGATATTGGCAACAACTTTAAAACGGGATTCCTGGATGGGTTTTAGAGTGGTTTTTAAGGCATCTCCTTCAAGATAGGTTACATTTGAAAAATCCTGAAGCCGTTCTTTAGTGATTTCCAGGAATTTTCTATCAATTTCAAGAATATAAAGATGTTTGCAGCGCTCGGCCAAACGTAAGGATAGCCAGCCTTCACCGCACCCGATTTCCACGATGATATCGTCTTTGGTGATAGAGGCTATCTCAATGGTTTTATTCAGGATGTTTTGATCTTTCAAAAACACCTGGCCCAGCTTTTTATTTTGAAATGGTTTTTTTTCAGTGACGGGTTTCATGGATATGTGTGCCTTTGTGCAAAACGGATGGCTTCGATCATGGATTGAGGGTTGGCTTTGTCCTGATAGGCGATATCAAAGGCTGTGCCGTGATCGGGTGATGTGCGGATAAACGGTAGCCCCAGGGTTACGTTTACAGCTGTGTCGAAGGCAATTAATTTGAGGGGGATTAGCCCTTGATCGTGGTACAGCGATACAACAAGATCGAACTGGCCTTTAAGGGCGTGAACATAAACGGTATCTGGTGGATGCGGGCCTGAAAACTGGCAATCGGGGTAGACCCTGGCGGCTTCTTCGATGGCGGGTTTGATCAGGGTGAGGTCTTCTTCTCCGATGATACCGTTTTCTCCGGCGTGGGGATTAAGTCCAGCGACGGCAATCCGGGGCTGTTTTTTACCCAGCATGAGGCAAAATGTTCTGGCCAGTTTTAGCGTGTCGGCTAATTCTTTAGGCGTAAGGTGAGACATAACGGTTGAAAGTGGAGTGTGAATCGTATGTAAAATGGTGCTGAAAGCCTCCGAATAAAATCCCATGCGTACGGGATTTGAGTTCGTGACTTTCTGCAAAAAACCGGTGTGATCCAAAATCGATGTCTCTCCAAGCACCATGGATTCTTTGCAAAGTGGCGCTGTTACCAATGCCTGAATTTTCTTTTGCCCAATAGCCTCCATCGCTGCTGTTAACGCAGTACTGGCCGCTTTTCCGTTTTCCTTGTCCGCTTTCCCGATAACAAACTCCGATAAATCTGATGTATTTACCCAGGATAACCCTGTTTTTGGATTCAAATCATCTATCGAATTCACATACGTAATGACGGGAAGCTTTCTAATCAAATCATCTATAAATGGATGTTTTTGTAAGGCTGCCGGCCCAAATAGAACTATCGTATCGCTAAACGGCTGAAGCGCAATCAGGCTTTTTAACGTAACTTCAGGCCCGATACCTCCGGGATCACCAAGTGTAATCCCAAGGATCATATGTGATGAATATCGCCAACCCCATTCAGGCTGAGCAGCCGTTTTAAAAAAAGATGCTGAGTGATGGGGGAGGTGTAATAATTAAGCTCGAGATATAGATTTTTTTTGCGTGTCAGAATTTTGGAATCGATAGTGATGTCAAAATGATGGATCATGTCATCGATAACAGGAAGTGCCTGAGGTTTGGTCAGCTGAATCGTCATACTGTAATGAGAGCGGGATACTTTTGCGCTTGTAAGCCGGTACGAAAACAACAAAATAAACAGACAGACAGCCGTGAACAAAAACGCCGGAATAATCAGCCCGCCGCCAATCAACATGCCCAAGGATGCTGCCGCCCACAATGTCGAAGCCGTTGTTAATCCCTGTACCATTTTGTGCGAGTGCAAAATAGCACCCCCACCGATAAAACCGATCCCCGATACAATTTGTGCCGCAATACGCCCAGGATCTCCCTGATGAGACATCTGTATCGATAAAAAGGTTAAGGCCGTTGCGCCCAGACAAATCAAAATATGGGTTTTAACACCTGCAGGTTTATGTTTCAGCTCCCGTTCCAACCCGATAACGCCGCCTAAAACAAGGGATAGCATGCATCGAATAAAAAACTCGCCAAAAATAATTGAAGATTGTAAACTCATATTGAAAAATTATATCAAGTCAGGACAGATTTAACCATGAAAGTTGTTGTTACCGGAGGTGCCGGATTTATAGGGTCTAATTTTATTCACTATATGTTTAAAACCTATGGTAAATCCGTAGATATTTATAATCTCGATGCCCTGACTTATGCCGGAAATCTTAACAACCTGTCTGCCTTACCTTCCAACTGTTCCTATCAGTTTCATCATGTGGATATTGTGAATAAACCTCAACTTCAGGCCACATTAACGGCTATTAATCCTGATGCTGTTGTACATTTTGCTGCCGAATCCCATGTGGATAGAAGCATTGCCGACAGTTCTCCCTTTGTTTTAACCAATGTGCTTGGAACCCTTAATTTACTGGATGTTTCAAAGCAGCTGGGTGTAAAACGCTTTGTTCATGTCTCTACCGATGAGGTGTATGGCACGCTGGGCGACACCGGTTTGTTTACGGAAGACACGCCGTTGCAGCCTAACAGCCCGTATTCAGCTTCAAAAGCCAGCTCCGATTTGCTGGTGCGTTCTTATGTGGAAACCTTTGGTTTTCCAGCCCTTATTACTCGGTGTTCCAATAATTACGGCCCGTATCAATTTCCTGAAAAATTAATTCCTTTGATGACTTTAAACGCTATGCAAGACAAAGCCTTGCCTGTCTACGGCACCGGTAAAAATGTGAGAGATTGGATTTATGTCGAGGATCACTGCCGGGCTGTAGATATAGTTCTGCAAAAAGGCCGAATCGGTGAGGTGTACAATGCGGGCGGCAATGCACAGAGGCAAAATCTGGATGTGGTAAAAACAATTCTGAAACAGCTTGGAAAACCAGAGTCTTTGATTTCTTTTGTAGAAGATCGTTTAGGCCATGATTTTAGATATGCTATTGATTGTTCGAAGCTGGAAAATGAATTGGGATGGACACCTTTGGTGGATTTTGAAACAGGATTATCTAAGACAGTTGCCTGGTATCAGGATAATAAACTCTGGTGGGAAGCTGTTCTAAGTGGAGAATACCGGTCTTCAGGTACCTGGCTTTAAAAAGCAGCAAGGCCGCGCATTGCGCGGCCTTGAGAGAGCCAATCTTGAAGAAGCTATCGTTTATAGGTCACCGATAGTCATTGTGATTGTATCTTCAAAAGTTCCACGGAATAGTTCCGCTTTTTTAGGTGTACTCACCTTAATCGTATACGTATAGTCTACTGTGGCTTTTTGAAGGTTGGTATCAAAACTCATGGTTTGGTCTGCTGCAAGAGATGTATCTAACATTTGTGTAGGTTCATCACATCCCAAGAAACAGGTTGCAGGTGGGTTGTCAGCCGCTACTGCTGATGTTGTGATGGTGTATGTCATGTTATTACCTGGTTTTGAGGCGTCACCGGCAGCACCCGAACGAATCAATTTTCCTGAGTTAGCACTTGAAAGTGTAACGGTGTATCCTGCGGGGTTGTTGTTATTTAATGTGTATTTGGATACGGGAACGTTGGTTTGAGCGGATTGGTGCATGTTGGATAAGTCGTTACCACCCCCGTTAATATCGGTTTTAGCGATAGAGTTCACAGCTGGAACAAGACCTCTAAATGCGTCAGAAACAGTGGTTGCAGCAAAAGCAGGAACAGCTAGACCTAGGATAACGCTGGACAAAACTAATGTTCTTTTAAAAGTGTTCATATTATTTCCCCCTGAAATAAATTGATCTAAAAAATATCAACTCTTTTTGAATTTGGACTAATGTTTAATTGGACTGAAACGTTCGGCTGTTACATACTCCTCCCTTTTGCCGTTTATATGTGTGTAACACTCTATATTCCCTATATATTTTTTTTTAAACATAGGATATCTTTCTCTCTCTAAAAAGGGTGTTTTTGAGTTTGATTTTTAGTAGGTGATGATTACGGTCAGCGAAGCGTATACACCGATAACAGCTTTACCTGATCTACTGTTACCGAATAACTTTCAGGAAATGGGTAGTCCTCAGGGTGCCACCGGAAATTGGTTATAAAATACTGCGCCTGTTGCGGATTATTAACGATAATGACGATTTTTTTATCCGCTTCACTTAGTAAAAGCCCATTAGAATACCCTGGAAATAAAGCTGGAAAAACAGTAACCGGAGTGGAATGAGATTGAGCAATGTACCGTAATCCTTCTCTATAACTTAATCCCCAATAATCGGTTTCAAATCGCTTGGAAAGTGTGGCTCTGTCTCCAGAAATAAGGTTGAAATAAACATTTTGATAGGGATGCTGCGAGATAATCGTAACGCCTATCCATCCCAGATACAGTGCCAGAGCTGCAAAACAGCCTCTTTTTATCCACATGCTTTGTGATGTTGAACTCAGATAATCCTTTATAAACCATAAAGCCAGGCAGCCTATATACAACATGGCCGGATAAATAAAATACAGATGCCGCCATCCGTCATACAACACGCTTCTAAGGCCTGTGACAAGAATCAGAGGCAGGCTTAGCCATAAAATCATTACCGTGTCTAAAACATTTGGCAGTGAATTTAAAAAAGTAAGACGGTCTTTTACGATGGTTTGGATGTAAACGGCAATTCCAGCTGCCATTAAAATGAGGTAAACAACAGGGGTTGTAATGCCAATCCATACGAAGGGATAGTGCCAGGGTAGTTCGGTGCTTTTAATGAACTCTCCCAAATACAGAACGGTGCCTTCCCAAGGGTAGTGACTCATGCGCTGGAAGGCTTCGATGAATAGTGGAATCGGGTTTGTCCATAATGTTGGCCAAAGCAACAGGGTTACACTGGCGTAAATACCCACAAAACTTAGTTTTTTGATGACAAAATCTGTAAACGATTTTCTTCTGAGGAAAGCCGCTCCCACTATAACAGGCACAATAATGAGGCCCAAAATTCGGATATCCGTTAAAACCGCTGCTGAAATGGCTGATAAAACAAGCCAGATCCACGATTGTGTGGCGATAAAGCTGAATCCCAGATCCAGTGTTAAAACCGAAAACGCCATAAACGGCAGGTCTTTTGAGTTGTAAAAACTTTCGGCAAAAAACCGTGGGCTTAATATATACATGGCCGATCCCAGAAAACAGATCCAGCCCGATTTAAACCGTTTGTATAAAACGCCGACAAAGGCCAGACAGCCTAGAAAATGAATGAGAAAATTCAGTAAATGACGCTGAAAATAAATATCCTGTGAGGTTTCCGGTTTCGACAGTTTTTCTACAAGAGTGAAAAAAGCCGGAACTACAGGGCCATAATGACGCTCGGAATCTGTCAGAAGTGCCTTGTTTTTCCCTTGAACATAATCCCAAATTACCTGGCCATAATGATATTGAAAGGGCTCATCCCAGCTGATGCCGTAGTCTGTGTGAATGGAAAAACCGGTTAAAAGATACACAACCAGCATCACTCCGGTTAAGATAAAAAACACGTTTGTTTTTAAAAACGTGAGGAGATTAGAGACTTTTTGCAAGATGAATAATCTCTTTCATTTTGTTGTAGTCTTTTTTTCCAGGTTCGATTTCAACGCTGGATGATAAATCTACCGCATATGGAGACACCAGTTGATGCGCTTTTTTAATATTCTGGGCATTAATCCCTCCAGCAAGAATCAGAGGAATTTCATGACTTTTTGCTTTTAAGGCCAGTCCCCAATCAAAAATTTTTCCTGTTCCACCTTCCATGTTCTGAACTTTTGTATCCAAAAGAATAGACGACACGATGCCTTGATAGGGAGAAATAAGCTCCAGATCTTCTGGAACCGCAATAGGAAAAGCTTTGATAACCCGACGCTGGATACTTTGACAAAATTCCGGTGATTCCTGCCCATGAAGCTGAACAATATCCAATTTACAGCGTCTGACGGTTTCGTCAATTTCGTCTTTTCCCGTGTTTACAAAAACCCCTACAACCGAGATAAACGGCGGTAAAAACATCGAAATGGCTTCGGCCTGTTCCGGTGAAATGTACCGTGGACTTTTTTGTGAAAAGATAAATCCGATGGCATCCGCGCCAAGCGATACAGCATTTAAGGCATCATCGTGGTTGGTAATTCCGCAAATCTTGATTTTCATAGGTGCATGTTTATATCACAGTGTGAAAGAATTGTAACAGGTCGGGATGTTTGGCCAGCCCCTCACCGATCAGGACGGCATGCAACCCGTTTTTCTGAAGCACGCTTAACTCTTCTGGTTTAGAGTAGCCACTTTCCGCCACAAGTAGCGTTTGAGGTGAGTTTTTCTTGATATATGCCGCAAGTGTTTCGGTTGTTTTAAGATCCACATCAAATGTAGATAAATTTCTGTTGTTAATCCCGATAATCGGGGCTTTAATCTCTAAAACCTCATTCAATTCGTCCTGATTATGAACCTCGACAAGCACGTCCATTTCGAGATGATGGGCAAGTGTCATTAAATCGTGACAGTCTTTTTGTGTCAGCAGGGCTTTTATTAGCAAAATGGCATCGGCATGAAGGGTTTTAGATTCATAAATTTGAATAGGATCTACAAGAAAATCTTTTCGTAATACAGGTAGAGAAACATGCTGCTTAACATCCTGAATATAAGTTGGATGGCCCTGAAAATATTGGGTTTCCGTTAAAACAGATAGGGCTTTTGCGCCCGCTTTTTCAAACGATTTAGCCAATTCTATAGGATTAAAATCCTGTCTGATAACACCTTTTGAGGGTGAGGCTTTTTTGATTTCAGCAATCAGCGACAGATGTTGTGAGGCTAGGGCACTGTAAAACCGTCCTTTAAACGGATTGTCCGGCACGGGAATATGATGATGCTGAACTTTATCGGCCCATTGTTTCTCTTTATATAAGGCTTCAATTTCAGCACGTTTTACATCCATAATCTTATCTAAAAAAGAAGGCATTAAATTCCCCAACCCTGGATTGCAGAAATATCCAGAGGCTCTGTTTTTAAAATCTGACGTTTATCATTTCCAATATACACCTTGGATTTCGGAGGTACAGTAGCCGTAAGCCATACGTTACCCCCAATAACACTGTGTTTCCCGATAACCGTGTCTCCACCAAGAATCGTGGTCCCCGCGTAAACCGTCACATGATCGTCCAGCGTAGGATGCCGTTTCCCGGTAATTCCTTTTTTCGGCACACTCAACGCACCAAGAGTTACCCCCTGATACAATTTGACATGATTCCCGATGGTTGCCGTTTCTCCAACAACAATCCCGGTTCCATGATCGATACAAAAATGATGCCCGATAGTGGCTCCAGGGTGAATATCCACGCCTGTTTCCTGATGAATCCATTCTCCCATTAATCGTGGCAATAAAGGTACCTCTTTCGTATAGAAAAAGTGGGCAAGTCTGTGGCCGGTAATGGCTTTAAATCCAGGGTATGCGACTAAAACTTCTTCGATGCTTTTTGCGGCAGGATCTCCGTCAAAATGAGCTTGTGCATCCTGTTTTAAACGGGAACGCAGCGTTGGAATCTCGGATAAAAAGTCGGTGATGATGGTTTCAATATGATCGGATTTTGCCGTGTTAAAGCTTTTTTCAAGCATGGTTTCGAGGTAATTGGCCAGCTTTAAAATCTGTTCGTCCAGTTGTGTCAGGTCGTAAGGAAACAGTACCGATTTTGCAAGTGTAAGAAGTGTTTTAACCTCATCCAGAGAAGGAAGCTGATGTCTGCACCGTGCGGAAAACGCCGAATCTTTTGTGTAAGCGGCTTTGATATTTTCCGTTAGCTGTTTAAGGTGATCCAGGTCCATGGACGATTATCATACAGGGTTACACTGTTTTTTTCACCTGTTTTTCATCCAGCGCCATTTAATTCTTTTCCAGCCACAAATTAATATCCTTAATGACCTGCTCGTACTGCCCGTTAAACACATGATTGGCGTTTTTGTACTCCCTATATAAGTAGTTGCTTTTTTCTTTTTCCTGAAACATATCCGTGATGGCTCGTGAGCTTTCTACAGGAATATTAAGGTCTTTTTCTCCATGAAGAATGAGGATGGGAATGGTGATGTTTACAAGATCTTCAAGGGGTTTATAGGATAAAAAATACGCCCATTTCATGTAGGGCCAACCGAAATAGGTTTTGTCGGATCTGAACGGTGTTTTCCGAATATCCATGCTGATGGTTTCAAGTTCATCTAAAGCTTCCCTGTATTTTTCGGGGAATGGGGCATTATCCTGCTGCTGCAGTTTTAAATCCTCATATAAAGAAAACCCTCCCGATGCCCACAGCACCAGAGCATGAATGCGAGACCGTGTTGTTAACTGATGATACAGTTTTGGTAATAAAATGCCGCCTTCGGAATATCCAATCACACTCACTTTTTCGTAGTTTGGGTGATCGTTTAAAAAATTATCTATAAGTGTTGAGTAAGCCGCCAGTTTGTTTTTGAAATGATCCTCACTGACGGCATCATTGGTGAGATACGTTTGCCCCATTTCCAGATAAATACGCTCGGGAACAAGCAAGTCGCAGCCTTTTGGTAAATACATATTTAAAAAATGGGACACAGAGATTGTTTCCCAATTGGATTTTTTCTGAAGCCCCAGAACCGATTGTTTGCCTCGTCCATCCAGAAAAATAACAAGCTGCCTGGATTCTTCATTTTGTGAAACCGGCCTTGGGAAAAAGTAATAAAATGTTGGTTTTCCATGAAAATCCATCTGAAATTTTTGCAAATTCTCATAAACAGCCTCAGTCGCAGACACTGAATTTCCCCATGAAAACAGCCAAAAAAGCAGGAAAAGTTTGACTTTAAGCCCGTTACCCCCGATACTATAGCCTGTCTTAAACATACTTCTATTCTAACTCCAAATAAAAAAAGGAGACCATACCTATGAATTTTCAAAAAAACAGTAAGAAAAAAGCGCTAATCTCTATGATGGCTCTAGCGAGTGTTTTTATTGCCTCGTTTTTCCTTTATAAATATACCGATCCTGAAAAAGCTTTTCCTGTTAAAACCAAGCGTATCGCTCAAAAAGATGCATCGCTTCAAGGTGAAGAATTTACTGTAACCGGCTCGTCTGCTGTAAAACAGTCAAAAAAGATAGCATTTTCCAATAAAAAAGTGGCTCATAAAGGATATGCTGGAGCTGTTGCAAAATCCTCAAAAGACGCTGCAAAAGCAAAACCTGCGAAAAATATTGAACAGGTTGTTCTGGACGACAGTGCTAAAAAAGTTGAAGTTATCCCAGCAAAAGACGGAGAATTTCAGGCTGGAGCTTCCGGGTTTAAACTTGCAAAAGATTTGTCTTTAACGGCTTACGATATTCGTTTGGGTACAATGGGAACCGGCATGAGCATTTTTGCTGATGTTGAACTAATGCCTGTTAAACTTGATAAAGACTGGACAGCTAAGACCAGAGTAGGGCTTGGTAGCGTTCAAGTTGGTTCCACAACGGCTTTGACTTTGGATGTGAATGAATTGTTTTACTTCAACACTCAGCTTCCATCCGTTGATACGTATGTCGGCGCTGGATTGAATTTGCCTTTAGCTACAAATTCCAGCCTGGGTTATAACCTTTTTGCTGGTGTTGAACATGATGTGAAATTGTTTCAACAGGATTCTGAAAAAGTGTTTGCAGAGCTTGGGGTGCAGTCTTTTTCTATTGATGGGAAAAGCAATGCAGGGTTGAGCATTCAGGTGGGGTATAAGGCTTCGTTTTAACTGAACTAAAAAAGCCCTCAACTGAGGGCTTTTTTTAAAATCTGGATACCTAACTTTTTGTATTTATTTGTAACTTTTGTGATCTGGTTTAGGTTCTTTTCCACTTACAGTGCTTGAGCATTTGACTGTATTGGCGCAAGATCCGCAAGAGCTTACTGCACTTGAGATATCTTCGATTTCGATAGATGAACCTTTGCATTTTGCATTCTCTAATTGTTGGGCGGCTTCAAGATCTTTTAACGCTGTTTCTTGTGCGCTTACCCATTTTTCAAAAATTAATCCGCCTTTTACTCCTGAAAGATTCATGCCACCGCAATCCAGAGCATAAGCGATAGCTTTTTTAAGCACGCCGCTGCTTTCCATTAATCCTTGAAGGTCTGCAGCCAATGTTGTTGGACTGTTTAAGTCTAAGTTACTAAAACTTCCAATTACGGCTCCTAATTCTTTAAAAAGTCCTGATGAATCAGAAAATACGACTTCTGCTGCCATTCTTGCTAATCCCGGAGTCCCTACAATGGGCACGGCTAGTGCCATTCTAAACACAGAATTAACAGCTGAACTTACAAATTTTCCATTTAAAGCAGGCAGTTCTAATCCAAATTCTGATGCTTCTGTAGCTCTTTCTGCTAATTTCTCTGCGTGTGATTTCATAATGCCACGTGTTAATGATGGAAGATCAACACTGTCTTTTAGCCTTGGTGCGACTTGAACGCTTACTGAACTTTGATCTGTAACTTTTGGTAATTGTCTGGGTGATAATGAACCAGATACGACGGGTGTCAGCAAAGATGCTGTAGCTTGACTCATTGGAATACTCTCCTTAAAAAATAAAAAATAACCTCTTTACGCGTATGTAGAAGTACCCCTTTGTTGCTTAGTGTAGTAGATGTATTTCTTTGATGTCAATACTTGATACTAAGTATCAGTATCTATATAATTGAGACGATGTATCATAATTTTGTCACCTAATCCAGCTGGATTTTAACTTTATATATACGAAGGAAATGCTATGAAAAAAACATCATCATTGGATACTCATGCTTTAAAACAGATTAAAGAGCGGATGGAAAATATGGGTGTGTTTAATGAAGAAGAGACTTTGACTTTAAATAAAAAAACTCATGATATTGATGCAAAAACTTTGATTAATAATCATCGCTTAAAGAGATATGCCGGTATGACTGAAAAACAACAGTATTCTAAAGAGGGATTGGCTCTTGTTCTAGAAATACAATTTGAAAATGCCCAGATTTTAAATGAAAAATTTAAAGTCATACAGTTTTTATATGAGGATATTTACAAACGTATTGAAACCATTGGTCAGGATATTGGTTTAATGTGTTCGCATTTAGAGGTTATGTCTAAAGGAGATGTGAAATGAGTGTGGGTGGGGTTTCACCTCAATTTGCGTCTGTTGTAAGGCAGACTTCTCAGCCTGTGCCGACACAAAAAAATGTATCTCCGGCTGAAAAGCAGGCGGATGTAAATCTTATTCAGGCAACAAGGCCGGATATTATATCAGTTCCTACTTCTAATCCTAATGTAGGGAAGCCTACATCCTGTAAAGAAGTATGTAATGGTGAACGAGGTTGTTGTGGGACAACTAAGATGGATACTCCAGCATCGAAAATATCGGTTATGGACATACTTCAAGGTTTTGAAACGCATTTAACCAATCTTGAAAAAATAATGACTTTTGCAGAAAAAAAAGGTATTTCAATACCTGAAGATCTTAAGATGGCTGCCGAAAATGTAAAATCACTGTCTGTTGAGCAATTTGGAACATTTTTGGAAAAATTGGCTCCTCACCTTGATGAATTACCACCAACGATTTCTAACATTTTTATCCAGATAAAAGAAGCTACTTCTATAAAAATAAATGAAATTAACCATGCTAAAGTTGTTCAAGAAATAGAGAATGCTGCCCAAAAAATAATGGCTGATTCAACGGTATCTCAATTCCTTAAAGAGGACTTGGGTTTGACGGGGTCTACTGTTACCGTAACAAAAACCAGCATGATAGGTGAGTTCACTCCAGTTTCGGTGCAAAGTTCGGTATTAAATACAGATATTCCTGTTCCACAGCTGGATGTTTCAAAACAGGTTGATTTGCAGGGCAAAACTGCAAAAATTGTCTTGCCTGACGTAGCCTCTTTTGTTGATGTATCCAAAGCTGTTGTAACAAAATCGGATGTTCAGCCAGCTCCTGCGCCGGTACAAGCTCAAACACTGCAATCATCTGTAGTGGTAGGTTCATTGTTTAAAGAGACGGCTATGGTAACCCCGGCGTCTGTTACTTTGGCAGAACCGACTGGTCAGGCCGCTGGAAAACTTAACGGTGCTGCCCAAGTACTATCTCAATCTGAATTACCAACGGCCCTTACCCGTTTCCAGGTGTCCACATCAGAAGATTTTGGCAAGATATTTTCCCAAACCCTAGGGCAAAAAGACGCATTGCCGGTTCAGGAGCGTGCTGCTGTAGACATTTCTGTAAAAATAGATGCCGGATCAAAATCATCTTTAACCATAGAATTACCTACTTTTGTTACATCGGACTCCGGGCCTAAATTTATTCCGACTCAGGATACGTCTGGGGCTCAACAATTGTTGGTAACCATGTCGCCTAAAGCGGTGATGGCGGATTTGATGGGGGCTGTGGCTACACGTGTGTCGGATCTGCTTCCTCAGGAAGCCAAGCAGCTGGTGGCTTTGGTTAAACTTACGTCAAAACAATCTCCGGAGGCTTTGCCTGTTTTATCTGCTGTTATAAAGGAAAGTACGGTTCCTCAGCTTCAGGCGTTTGTGGGGGTTCATGAGGCTTTCCTGGGGAAAACGCCTTCCAAGGATTTGCAGCAGGCGTCTCCGATTGTGAAAATAGTCGTTGAGGCTGTGAAATCGGAGTCCAGTCCATTATCAAAAATGTTGGTTCAGCTTTCGCCTAAGGAAACCTTGGTGATGGCTAGTGTGATTGCGGTGTTGCCTGAAAAAACAGCGCAGGTGTTGATGCAGCAGCCTGCGATTTTGGCTGAAACGGTAAAAATGACGGCGTCTTTAGAGCCTAAAGCGATGGCGGATACGGTTCAGAATCTGGGTGCTATAGCGGCGAAGGTGGACGCTCCGACATTACAGGCGGCGGTGAAAACTCTGGCAACAGTAGAACCGAAGGTGATGGCTGATGTGGTGAAAACCATGGCAGGTATGGAACCGAACGTGCTAAGCGAAACGGTGCAGCATTTGGGAACTTTAGCGGCGAAGGTGGACGCTCCGACATTACAGGCGGCGGTGAAAACCCTGGCAACTGTGGAGCCGAAGGTGATGGCTGACGTGGTGAAAACCATGGCCGGCATGGAGCCGAAAGTGATGGCTGACGTGGTGAAAACCATGGCCGGCATGGAGCCGAAAGTTGTTGCCGAAATGGTACAGCATTTAGGAACACTAGCGGCGAAGGTGGACGCTCCGACATTACAGGCGGCGGTGAAAACTCTTGCAGCTGTAGAGCCGAAGGTGATGGCTGATGCGGTGAAAACCATGGCAGGCATGGAACCGAAAGTTGTTACCGAAACGGTGCGCCATTTAGGAGTACTAGCGGCGAAGGTGGACGCTCCGACATTACAGGCGGCGGTGAAAACTCTTGCAGCTGTAGAGCCGAAGGTGATGGCTGATGCGGTGAAAACCCTTGCTGGTATGCAACCTAAAGTTGTTGCTCAAACAGTGCAGCATTTAGGAACACTAGCGGCGAAGGTGGATACTCCGACATTACAGGTTGCGGTGAAAACTCTGGCAACAGTAGAGCCGAAGGTAATGGCCGAAGCGGTAAAAACGGTTGCGGCTATGGAACCGAAAGTGTTGGCTGAAACGGTACAGAGTTTGGGTCAGATTGCGGCGAAGGTGGATACTCCGATATTGCAGGCAGCGGTGAAAACCCTTGCAGCTATGGAACCGAAGGTAATGGCCGAAGCGGTAAAAACCATGGCGGCTATGGAGCCAAAAGTGCTAAGCGAAACCGTGCAGCATTTAGGTGCAATTGCGGCGAAGGTGGACGCCCCCGTTTTAAATCAATTAATACAGGCTGCTGTAATACCTGAATCTGGAACGCGTTCGGCTGAAACGGTTGTTAAACAAATCAGTGCAAAATTCCCTCAACTTGCTGCTTCAGCCAATGCGGTTGTGTCAGCCGTGTTGGGAACAGAGCGACCTGCAACAGCTCCGGTTGTGATGGAAGCGGCTCCTAAATTAATGTCCAATGCTCCGGTTTTACATCATATTGCACAGACGGTTGAGGCTAATCATCCTACAATGTCGCCTCAGGTGACTACGGCTTTAAATCATATTGCTTCAAAAGCGGATACGGCTGTTTTAAATAATTTATCAAAAGTAATGTCTACTATGGATTCTAAAACAATGGTTAGAACCTCGTTGTTTTTAGGTCAGATTGCGGCTAGAACCGAAGCTCCTGTGATGAATCAAATTTTACAGATTGTTAGCAAAATGCAGCCTGGAACAGTTCGTCCGGAAACGATTGTAAAACATACGGAAGCCCGTTTTTCTCAGGTGGTGGTGCCGTCAGGGTTGTTGGGATCTCATGTTGTTACGTCCCAGACCTCACAGGTTGTGACTAATTCAGCTACTCAACGGATGGATCGTCCTGTTGTGATGCAGGCGTTTGAGGAGCCTAAATTTAATGTAAAATCTCCTGAAATTCAGCCTCTGCTTCAAAAGCTTGATGGGATGAGTTCTAAAATTACAGCTCCAGTTTTAACGGCTTTAAATAATATTGCGGCGAAAGTAAGTGCGCCTGTATTAAACAACGTACTTCAGATGTTAGGGCAGTTAGAGCCTAAAACGATGGCTCAGGTGACGATAGCTTTGGGTCAGATTGCAGCGAAAGTAGACATCAAAGTGATGACGATGCTGCTTCAGTCGTTGGGTCAGTTGGAACCTAAAACAATGGCTCAGGTTGCGATGGCTTTAGGTCAGATTGCGGCGAAAGTGGATGCTCCGGCTAACAGTTTGCTTCAATCTTTAGGCCAACTGGAACCAAAATTGATGGCGCAAGTAACGATGGCTTTAGGTCAGATTGCAGCAAAAGTGGATGGTCCGGCTCTAAATAGTCTGATTCAGTCCTTAGGCAAACTTGAACCAAAACTGATGGTACAGGTTGTGCTGGTTTTAGGTCAGATTGCAGCGAAAGTGGATGCTCCAGCTCTAAACAGTCTGATTCAGTCCTTAGGCAAACTTGAACCAAAACTGATGGTACAGGTTGTGCTGGTTTTAGGTCAGATTGCAGCGAAAGTGGATGCTCCTGCTCTAAACAGTCTGATTCAGACTTTAGGTAAACTTGAACCAAAAGTCATGGCTCAGGTAACAATGGTCTTAGGTCAAATCTCTTCAAAAATAGATAGCCAGTCGATGACTACTCTCATTCAGATGCTGGGTAAGTTGGATCCCAAAGCGATGGTACAGGTAACTACCTTATTAAATTCTCTGGCTAATCAGTTGGAGCCTGCAATGTTGTCTGTTGTTATTAAATCTCTAAGTATAATTGATCCAAAACTCATCCAATCCATTCTGCCAGGTCTTGTGGCAGGATTAAATGGTATGGATAAACTAAGCGCACAGCACATTCAGGCTTTGCTTCAACAGCTTCTGGAAGGCGTAGTTCCTGATAAAGCGTCATTCTTAAAACGTATTCAGCAGCTGGGTGCAGAGTTTTTCCAGGGGAAGCTGGATGCTCAACAGGCTCAGTCTGTTCAGTTGAATGGGTCAATTAAAATGATGCCGGATGGTTTAGATCCACAACTGCTTCTGGCTGCGTCTCAAGCCGGTGGGGATGAAGCCTTTAACCTCAGACGAAAAGTTGCCGGAAGCAGTGCCTCACAAATGAGAGGAACGCTTGTGAAGAAAGATGCTCTATCTCGTCTGGTTATTGCCATGATGGGCGAAACCATTGGTCAGATTGACGATACCAGTGGCGGTCTGATGGAGTGGGCCGAGTCTATGCGCCAACGCCGTACCAGCCGCCAATAGGGTGTTTCTTGTTATTTACTTAAATTTTCCAGTTGGACGAGTAAGCTCTCAATATACTTTAAGCTTTTTCTCCAGAAATCAGGATGTTCGATATCCGCATTGATTAGTTTTGTAATGTCTTTGGGTGACGCAGAGCGGCCCATGGATAAAAACTCTTTGTATCTTGGGATGAAGCTTTGTCCTTCTTCAAGGAATTGTTGATACAGCGCCATAACCAGCAGGTTTCCGAAGTTGTAGGCGTAGACATAAAACGGTGATTCATAAATATGAGGAATAGACGACCATTCCCAGCTGTATTCCGGTGTATAGGTGACGGAATTTCCGAACATCAATCTTAATTCATTATTGTATAAGGCGCATAAATCTTTGCTGCTCATGAGCTGATCGTTGATGGTGTTGTGTGTGGCTATCTCAAAACGTGAAAACATATTTTGACGGTGACTTGTGGCAAAAATATCTTCCAGTTTGTCGGTTAAAAGAGCCTGTTTGGCGGCATTGTCTGTTTCAGATTTTAATAGTTTATCGGTCAGCATCATTTCTGCAAAAACCGAGGCTGTTTCAGCAAGAGGTAAAATAGGGTGATAATACGACAGTGGTTGTCTTTCGCATAATCTGTCATGAACGGCGTGTCCAAACTCATGCGCCATTGTGGATACATCGCGCTGACGGCCCAGGAAGTTTAGCAATACATAAGGCTTAACATCCGGCGTTGAGGATGAGCAAAAAGCTCCACCGCGTTTTGTAGAGGTGACGGGTGCATCGATTCTTTTTTCTGTGAATAACTCTTCCACCATGCCTCCGATTTCTTTATCAAATCCGTAAAAACTGTCCAAAACCAGTTGTTTGGCTTCGTCCCAGCTGTAATTTTTGGTGGCTTTTGGAAGTGGGGCATAAATATCAGCCAGCGTTAATTCCTGACCTAAAAGTTTCGATTTTAACGCGTAATACCGCTGAACCAGCGTATAAGATTCCGTTGTAACCTGATGCAACGACGCCACGGCCCCTTCACTCAAATCATTCCCAATGTTTTTGATGCTGATGGCCGACTCGTACCCTCTTAGATTTTTTTCCAGGGCATAATCTTTCACCACGTTGTTAAAAATATGGGTCAATGTCAGTCCGTTTTCTTCGTATGTGCTGAAAAACTGAGCCATGGCCCGTCGTCTTACGGCTGGATCTTCGTGTTGGCGCAACGCTCGAAGCTGACTTCCATTCAGGGTTTTTGTGATGCCGTTCAGTTCAAACTCAAACTGAAAACCGGCTGTTAACTCATTATATAATTTTTGCCAGGCATTGCTTCCTGTTAAATCCTTAATGGTAATTAGCTGCTCTTCTTTTTCACTTAAGTTATATTTTGATGTTGCACGTGAGCGTGAAAAACTGTATCCGTAAGGCTCAAGTTCGGCGGCTTTTGAGAACGGTTTGGCTTGTTCTTCCGTCATATCGCCAAGTTCAAGATCAAAAAATAATAATAAATTGTTGATTTCAGATTCAGCTTCATCTACAAAAGCAACCAAAGCTTTCACCTCATCGTTGGAGGTTTCGGTGGTGTAAACCAGATTCACGTACTGGCCCACTTTATAAAGAGGGGAAATAATGGCTTCAAGTTCGATATAGGCTGATTTTAGCTGTGCCGCTGACAGAGTGTGCAGTTTTCCTTTATAACGGGTTACAAAGGCTTCGGCATTGGTTTTGGTTTGAGACAGATCCGTTTTGATTTTAGGATCCTGAATGGATGAATAAAGATCGGAAAGATCCCAACGAATGGATTCTGCTCCGGTTAAGGTTTCTGTTGTTGCAGTCATAGTAAATCTCCTTGCCATCAAATGAGGTACCTATTATTCTATATCAGGTATGAAAAAACTGTTAGTTATTTTTTTATTTATGATGATTTCAGCCGTACATGCTGAAGATAAAAGTGGAACGCTGACGGTTAGTGTGAAGCCCTTCAAAAAGCAGGAAGGCACGTTGCGGATAGCCATATTCAATAAAAAAGAAGGATTTTTGCATAAGCCTTTTAAAGTTCAGAAAAAAGACGTTACAGCTTCGACCATGGAGATAGAGTTTAAAGAGCTGCCTTATGGTGAGTATGCCGTTACACTTTTCCAGGATTTGAATCAAAACGGTAAGCTGGATATGACCCTGTTTGTCCCAAATGAACCCTGGGGATTATCAAATAATGTATCGCCGATGTTTGGACCTCCCAGCTTTGATGACACCAAATTTGTTTTGAATCAGCCAAAAAAAACTATAGAAATTCAGGTTAAATAATTATGAACGTATTACTGATTGGATCTGGCGGACGTGAACACGCACTAGCCTTAAAAATAGTGGAAAGCCCAAAATTGACACAGTTGTATACGGCACCTGGAAATCCCGGTACGGCCCAATGTGGTCAAAATGTTCCCATTTCCGACTCCGATCTTCCTGGCTTATTAAAATTTGCAAAAGAAAACCATATTGATTTAACGATTGTTGGCCCTGAACTTCCTTTAGTAAATGGCATTGTAGATTTATTTGAGTCTGAAGGCTTGAAAATTGTAGGCCCATCCAAAGCAGCGGCTCAGCTTGAAGGCTCAAAAAAATGGGCAAAAGCGATGATGAAACGCTGTCATATTCCAACTGCCACTTACGAAGATTTTACTGAATTTGAACCTGCATTAGCCTATATTTCTTCACAAAATACCTATCCGATAGTAATCAAGGCTGATGGGCTGGCTGCCGGAAAAGGCGTTACCGTTGCACAAACGTTTGAAGAAGCCAAAGAGGCGTTGGAAAACTGTTTTTTAAAGGATCAATTTGGTTCGGCGGGTAAAATTGTTGTGATTGAATCATTTTTGAAGGGGCAGGAAGCCTCGATTCTGGCTTTTTCAGATGGCGAAACCATTTTGCCTATGGCTGCAGCTCAGGATCACAAGGCTATTTTTGATGGCGACAAAGGCCCGAATACCGGTGGGATGGGATCGTATTCTCCAACACCTTTGGTAACACCTGATATTGAACAGGTTGTTTTGGACACTGTTTTAAAACCGTTAATTGCAGGCATGAAACAGGCAGGAACTCCCTTTAAAGGCATTGTATTTGCCGGATTAATGATTGATGAGGGAAAGCCCTTTGTTGTAGAATTTAATGCACGCTTCGGTGATCCTGAAACACAGGTTGTGCTGCCGCGTTTAACGAATGATATTTTAGATATTTTTGAGGCCGTTGTGACCGGTACCTTACATGAAAAAACATTGCACTGGTCCCAACAGTCCGCTGTTTGTGTTGTTCTGGCATCTGGCGGTTATCCTGGAGATTATGAAAAAGGATTTCCCATTTCAGGATTACCGGTTCAGATCGACAATGTTCATGTTGTACATGCCGGAACAAAACAAAATGACCAGGGTCAAATTGTTACACAAGGAGGTCGTGTACTGGGTGTTGTGGCTACGTCAGATCAGCTCACAACCGCAATTTCTCTGGCGTATGAAGGTGTTTCGCACATTCAATTTCAGGGAAAATACCACCGAACCGATATTGCACAAAAAGCATTACGGTTACATAGATAAAAGGAGATAAAAATGAGCGAGAAGAAAAAAGGTTATTTTATAGGCGGGGTTATTTTTGGAGCTATTGTAGGCGCAGTTGCTGGAGTTCTACTTGCACCAACTTCCGGTCAGGAAACTCGTAAAAAACTTAAAAAAATGGCAGATGTAAACGGTGAGTTTGTGCAACACACAAAAGAAAAAACCGAAGAAGTAGCTCATAAAACCATGGATGCGATTAAACACGGTTTCGATAAAATCGGTAAATTTGTTGATGAAAAACGTAATGGGACTCGTCCAAAACACGAACAATATACCCATCATGATGATGACGAGGCAGCGGCTTAGATGTGTAACCTAGATTTCGGCTGTACACTAAGTCTTATTATTCAAGGATTATATGTTGTTATCCTCATTGTTCTGGCTTATTTTTTATATCAAATTGCTTGTATTGCCGCATCCTTCAGACGCATCACCAAACAGTGTGAAAAACTGGTTGATTTTGCCTTCTGGGGTGATGTTTTTAAAGGCTTAATCAAACAAGTTTTTAACAGAAGACGATGAAGAGCCGCGAGGTCAGAGAGGCCTTTATTTCGTTTTTTAAATCCAAAGGGCATCATTTTGCACCGGCAAGCCCTGTTGTTCCTCAAAATGATCCTACCATTCTTTTTACCAATGCCGGGATGAATCAATTTAAAGATGTCTTTTTGGGTACGGGAACCCGTCCTTATTCACGCGCTGTAAATTCGCAGATTTGTATCCGTGTTTCCGGTAAACATAACGATCTTGAAGATGTGGGATTTGATACCACCCACCTGACCTTGTTTGAAATGCTGGGAAACTGGTCGTTTGGGGATTATTACAAAAAAGAATCCATCGAATGGGCCTGGGAATTATTTACAACCGTTTTTAAACTTCCCGCTGATAAAATTTACGCAACGGTCTATAAAGATGACGCTGAAAGTGCTGAGCTGTGGAAAAAGCTTACCGCTATTAATCCTGAGCACGTGTTGTTTTTTGGAAATAAAGATAATTTTTGGGAGATGGGTGAGGTTGGTCCTTGCGGCCCTTGCTCTGAACTGCATTTAGACCGTGGCCCAGATGCCTGTGATAAAAAAGGCACGGATCACGTTTGCGAAGTGAACGGTGTTTGTAACCGCTATATCGAATTGTGGAACCTGGTTTTTATTCAATTTAACCGCAGTAAAGATGGAACGTTAGAAGAACTTCCAAATAAACACGTGGATACTGGGGCCGGTTTAGAGCGTCTGGTTGCCTATCTTCAAGGTACAACATCCAATTATGAAACCGATTTGTTTAAGCCTATTTTGGATCATATTGTATCCATAACCGGGATTCCGTATCAGGATGGGCCGGATGGCATGGCGCACCGTGTATTGGCGGATCACTGCCGTACCATTACGTTTGCGATTGCCGATAACGTACTCCCAAGCAACGAAGGCCGTGGCTACGTCATCCGCCGATTATTACGCCGTGCCTTGCGTTATGCGGCAAAACTTGGCATTCACCGCCCGGTTTTATTCGAGCTGGTAGACTCTGTTTCCGATATTTTAGGCGATCATTTTACACATATCACCCTTAGAAAAGACTTTATTAAAACCGTTGTAAAATCAGAGGAAGAACAGTTCCTTAAAACCTTACAGTCCGGTATTAAATTATTTGACGATATTTCATCTGCGCTTATAGCTGCCAATAAAAAACAAATTCCTGGAGCCGAAGCCTTTAAATTGTACGACACCTACGGATTTCCTCTGGATCTAACCCAGGTCATGGCAAAAGAGCTTGGCCTCGGCGTAGATACCGATGAATTTGACCGTTGTTTGAGCGAACAGAAAAAACGCTCGAGAGATGCGTATCTGGCTTCAAAAAATAAATCAGAATCAACTGTTGAAGGTAACATCGCAGATGATACAAGCTCTGAACAGGACGTGGCATTAAATGCGACGCTTCTGTCTCCAAATCCACCTAAAACTGTGGCTATGGGTGGCGAGGCCAGAATCGTAACCGCTGCAAAAGACAGGGTAGGGATGGCCAGACATCACACTGGAACCCACCTCATTCAGGCTGTTTTAAGAGAAACCCTTGGCGACCATGTGTATCAGGCAGGAAGTCTGGTTGACGTGGATAGATTGCGCTTTGATTTTTCACATTTTCAGGCTGTAGATTCTCACACCTTAAAAACAATCGAAGAAAAAGTAAATCAGATTATCAAACAGGCCATCCCTGTTGAAACCTTTGAAAAACCGATTGATGAGGCCAAAGCCATGGGTGCAATGGCACTTTTTGGCGAAAAATATGATGATATTGTACGTGTGGTAAAAATCGGCGATGCCTCGATGGAGCTTTGTGTAGGAACCCACGTGGCCAATACAACCGATATTCAGGCTATTAAAATTATTCATGAAAGCGCTGTTGCTGCAGGAACCCGCCGTATTGAAGCGTTGGCTGGCTCGGCTGTTATTGAAGCGTATCAGCAAAGCCTTATTCAGGATCGACTTGAAAAAATCACCTCAAAATATGCCCAGCTTGAGACTCTTTTAGGGGCTTTAAAAGCGGCAGGGCAGGACGTGAAAGATCCGAGAGTGTCTTTGGATGGATTGACTGTGACTCAACTGGATGCTGAAGAAAAGCGTCTTGTGGATGTGATTAAAGGCTTTGAAAAACAACAGGAGTCTTTGATGGCTCAGCAGGCGTCTCAGCAGGCAGCGGATCTGCTTTCGTCTACACATCAGGCTAAATCCGGGGTGTTTTTGGTGCATCATGCTCAAAATCAGTCTGTACAGTACGCCCGATTGCTTGGCGATGCCATTACGCAGCAGCGTGATGATGTTGTGGTTGTTCTGGCGTTTTCCCAACAGCAGACCGGTGGTTTTTTGGTGAAATGTGGCAACGCGTCTTCAGCCAAAGCAACCGATGTTTTATCGGCACTGACCACGGTTGCAGGCGGAAAAGGCGGAGGAAAACCCCAGCTTGCCCAGGCCGGCGGTATTGATGTGTCTAAGATAGACCTCGCTTTTCAGCATGTTTTGAGTATACTTTAAACTATGAAACCACGGATTTTAGGTATTGATTACGGAGAGCGGCGAATTGGTATTGCGATTTCCGATCCTTTGGGAATTACAGCGCAGGCCTTGCCCTTTATTCCGAATACTGAAAAATCTGTGGATGCCGTTAACGACCTTGTAAAACGGTACGATGTGAAAAAAATTATTCTGGGATTGCCTAAACATAATGATGGCGGAGAGACAAAATCCTCAGAGTTGGTACGGTCATTTGCCAATCTGTTGATGACGAAAATCACCCAGGTGGATATTGATTACTGGGATGAGCGGTTTTCTACGGCGGCTGTGAATCGACATTTGATTGAGATGGATATTCGCAGGGATAAGCGCAAAGCGGTTGTGGATGGCCAGGCTGCAGCCTTTGTATTGCAAGGTTATCTGGATAGATTAGCTAAACAAGGTTGGTAAGGTTGTTAATTGTTAATTATTGAATTTAATTAATATATATACTATATTTATTTAAAACCACTGGGTTTATCCCTCTTATTAGGCACATGATTCTAGATTCTGTTGGCTTAATAAGGGAGGTGACAAGGATTGAACTATTAGAAAGTAAAAAGGCCAAGATTATTATCCTGGCCATTTTCCTAATCCTAATCCTTGAAGTACCCATATTTTAAGGATTAGGCTTTAGCTGAATCAACAGGTTTGTGGTACTCCTGTTGAGTAATAAAGTATAACTCCATATACATTTTTGGTCAATTTTACTGAAATAACTAATAATTCTAGTCAAATTTAACAATCCGAAAACTTAGAGGGCGAGATACTCCGTGCCAGCTTCTCTAAACTCTGACGCAAGACTTTGAAAAGCCCGTAAATATACACCTTGAAGCGGTTCTGTTGGGTCGGGTTTTGTTGTATATGGTATGTGTCGATGGACTGATCGATACGTTTTATCTTGAAATGTACTCAATTTTTGGGTTATCTCTAATAACTTTTTCAAAACTGGAATTTCTGCTCTTTGATCAAAATAGAGGGATTGTTTGAGTAATGCATGTAAAAGCGGTTCTGTTACCGAAAATGAGGCTCGGATAGTTTCTTTTGTGTAGTGTAGTGAGACTTCTTCCTGAGGATGTTCGGGAGGTAAGAAATTTAATATGTTTTGGAGATGTGTACTCACTTCTTTTTTGAGTTTATGAAGAGGTAAAAACTCATAAAGGATGTCTTCCAGGTCTTTTAATAGTGAAGGAGTTATTTCTACAGGGTCTTTTGTATGGGCTTTTTCAAGCTCACCTATATATTTTTGGAGTGTAGTTAATGCATCTGAGCAATGGATGCTTTCACCCTCTTTAATTCTGGCGTTAAGACCATCTAAAATAACCGAAATTATTTGAATCTCTCCCATATTTTTTGATTCAAGCATTGTTTTTAGAGATGTATGAAGTCTTGAACGTAAATAGTTAGATGGTAAGAGCTGTACTGAGCTGCTATCGGAAGCCGGAATAGGTAAGCTGGTATCTGATTTGACAACAGTGGGATCTAAACACTGAAGCATAATAACCCCACCGCTGGTTAGTGGATTAAGCATCTGGGTAATCATAGTTAAAAAAGGTGAATCAGGTTCCGAATGACCTTGAAAGTACAGTAGAAGTCGTTGGACAATTTGTTGTGGATTGATGTTGGGGCATACCGTTCCGACTGTTAATCTGGGTTCAGATCCAAGAAGTAAGTCTTTTGTTGTTTCGGGTAGAGTAGAAAAAAGACAGCATACTTTATAAAAAGTGGAGGTATCCTGGAATACTTTTGTGAACGGATTAATCTTCTGAAGGTTTTTAGAGAGACTTTCCTTAACAGGTTCAGGGATTGATGGATTATCCAGATTGGACCTGATCCATAACGAGAGCACAATCAACCCGGTTACTCGATTTGAAACATGATTTAGGGAGTGGGGGTGATTTTTTATGTGTGTATATTGATCCTTTACAAAGGTATCCAGCATCGTGAAAAGCTGGTTTATACCCTCAGGGGTGTTTTCATAAGACGTGAGAAATGTGTGAAGTAGTTTAGCGATATCCACTTTTACAGGATCAATTTGAGGGAATCTGATAAGGACATTTGGATCAGAAAAAACAAACAGTAATTGATCTTCTTGAATATTGTCGTCTTTTTTCTTGTTTTATTGCAGTCTTTTTAGATCGTTTAGTAAAGAAATGCTTGTCACCGGTCCGTTATGGGAATATAGTAACTAGGTTGATCTTTCACCAGTGGGGGTGTAAAGGTTTCGACGGGAATCACTAGAGTTTAAGGCGCGGGTCGAGGAGCTGCCTGGCCTCGTAAAAAGGCAGAAAAAAGTAAACGGCACTAACTTAGTAGCGTTTCCTTCTCAAAAATTAGCTCTAGCTGCTTAATCAATTTATTAAGCGTCTAGGCTAAGCGGTTTAAAGCCCATGTTGGTAAGCTTTAAAACGTAATTTTCCAACTTGGTTTTATCGGCTGAACCCTCACGATAAAGCGACACATTTGAGGTTTCTCGCGAGTCGGCCTTGTTTCTAAGCTACCCACTCGTTAAATTCGACTAGAAACTACACCCGTAGTGGCTTCTACAACAGGGTTTTCGGACACCGGTTCGACTCCGGTCACCTCCACCATATTTTGTTTTTGGCGAATTCTTCGTTTAGTTTTGCCTGTTTTAGCCTTGGATTGTTGGCAAAAACAGGTTCTAATTTGGATATAATTGATTTGGCTTCAGGGGCCATAGCTTTTATGAGACTTAAGGGCTCGTTGAGCTCAACACGCAAGGTTCTTTCCGCTAAAAAGAGGTTCGAACCTAGGGATTGAAGGATTCGGCGTTTTTCTTCGTGGGTGCCGGTTTCAAATTGGGTTTTGGCCGTTTTGGCGAAGATGAAGAGTTCTTCGGCTCTTGTGATCCAAGTATCGATTCTAGTTTGGGTGTCTTCAAGGATTTCTTTTAATCGGCTTTTTTCTTCCATTTTGGATTTTTTCGAGAGGATGGCCAGAGCGACCATACAGGCGGTGAGGTTGAGATCGAATGTTGAAAACAATCGGTTGGCGTGTTCATTTGTATTCTTCTTTTTCATTTGGAAGTGGTTAAACTTACAAATAAATTAGAGCAGATGCTGAAGGGGCTCTACTGGCGGGATTTTATAGCAACTTTAAAATATACAGTATTTCTATTACAGATTTTTTATCTTTACAGTTCTCAGTGGTGGATGTATTATATTTTTGCAGTAATTCAATTTTAGAGGAAGTATGTTGAGGACGAAACTTAAAAATATAGCGGAAATATCAACAGGTATAACCTTTAGGTCGCGATTGGAAAATCTGCCGAATGGACAGCTCGCTGTTATTCAGATGAAAGACCTTGGAGACACTAATATTGTTCAGATAGAGAGTTTGGTCAAAACAAATTCGCCGCCTCCCAAAGAACGACAATATGTGAAACAGGGCGACCTTGTATTTAGATCCCGTGGTCAAAATCTCACCGCTTGTTTATTAACAAAGGATGTAGAAGGAATTATTGTTGCGGCCCCATTAATTCGCATACGTCCAAATCAGGAAAAAGTTTTGTCAGAGTTTCTTTGGTGGGCAATTAATCAAAGTGAATCCCAACTCTATCTGGCGTCTCAGGCAAAAGGCACAATGATTCAAATGGTAAGTAAAGAAGGGTTAGAAAATCTTGAAATTGAGATTCCTTCGCTTGAACGACAGAAGAAAATTTCAGACCTTTTTTCACTGTCTAATAAGGAACAGATGATTTTAGAAACTATTCAAAAAAAACGGGCGTTAGTTTCAGACGCAATGATCAAAAAAATAGCAAAGGAGACAATCAATGGCTAAGAATGCACCTGTAGGAGATGGGCAACGCAAAGGAGCCGTAAAATCCCGAAGTCAATTCCAGGCCCCGAACGGAAATTATGTAAAGCGAGATGCGGACACCGGACGATTTATGGATCAAAAAACATCTGGCGGGAAATTCAAAGGGGTGAGAAAAGAGAAATGAGTAATATCCAAATTAAACAACAAGATGTTAACCAAGCCGCTTGGTCTGCTTGCGATACTTTTCGCGGCGTGATGGATGCGGGTAGTTATAAAGATTATATTCTAGTGACTTTATTTCTCAAGTATATTTCGGATGTTTGGCAAGATCACTATGATGCGCTCAAAAAAGAATATGGGGATGATGAAGTTCGGATTATCCGTAAACTTGAGCGGGACCGTTTTAAGCTTCCGAATGGTAGCAGCTTTTATTATTTATATGAAAAGCGAAATGAGCCCAATATCGGTGAGTTAATTAATATTGCTTTAGAAGCGATTGAATCAGCAAACAAGGAAAAGCTTGAAGGAGTATTCAGAAATATCGATTTCAATTCCGAAGCCAATTTGGGCAAAACTAAAGACCGTAATCGTCGACTCAAGATGCTGTTGGAAGATTTTAATAAACCTCAATTGGATATGCGACCAAGTAAGGTTTCCGAAGATGTGATTGGCAATACCTATATTTATTTGATCGAACGGTTTGCATCGGATGCCGGAAAGAAAGCCGGAGAATTTTATACCCCTCAAAAAGTATCAGAATTGGTCGCGAGATTGTGTGCCCCCAAAGAAGGGGCCCGTATTTGTGACCCGTCTTGTGGATCAGGAGGTTTGCTTATTGAAGCAGCGAAAGCAGTCGGAAACAGAAATTTTTCTTTGTATGGCATGGAGGTCAATGGCAGTACGTGGGCCTTGTGTCGGATGAACATGTTTTTGCATGGAGCAGACTCGGCACGTATTGAATGGTGCAATACTCTCACTCACCCAACCTTAATTGAAAATGATCGGCTCATGAAATTTGATAATGTCGTGGCAAACCCGCCTTTTTCGTTGGACAAATGGGGAGCTGAGGAGTCTGAGGCCGATATCTTTAATCGCTTTTGGCGCGGCATCCCGCCGAAATCTAAAGGAGATTATGCCTTTATCAGCCATATGATCGAATCGGCAATTGAAAAAGAGGGGCGGGTGGCGGTAGTAGTTCCGCATGGGGTCTTGTTTCGTGGGGCTGCGGAAGGGCGTATTCGGCGCAAGTTGATCGAGGATAACTTGTTGGATGCGGTTATTGGGCTGCCTGGTAATTTGTTTCCAACGACGTCAATTCCGGTTGCAATTTTGATCTTTGATCGTTCTCGCGAAAAGGGTGGGGAAAAGGAGTCTCGCAAAGACGTGTTGTTTATTGATGCCAGTAGTGACTATCAGGCGGGGAAAAATCAAAATACCCTTTTGGATGAACACCTCTCAAAAATTTTAGAGACCTATCAAAACAGAAAAACACTTGATAAGTATGCCTATTTAGCCTCTTTTAAAGAGATTGAGGAAAATGATTTTAATCTCAATATTCCTCGGTATGTAGATACGTTTGAAGAGGAAGAGGACATTGATATTGAGGCCGTTCAAAAAGAGATTGAGGAACTTGAAAAAGAGTTGGTTGTGGTGAGGGGTGAGATGGATAAGCTCATCGGAGAGGTCGTGAAATGAGCAAAAAGAAAAGCCAATTGCCTACTATCAGATCATCTGCGGCTGAGTATTTGACGTTTGTTGCAGCAACTGGAGGATCCCATTCAAGCATAGAAATGCGATATGAAGATGAAAATATTTGGCTCACTCAAAAGATGATGGCCAGTTTGTATAATGTGTCAGTTTCTGCCATCAACCAACACCTAAAGCGTATATTTTCGGATAACGAGCTAGAGGAAAATTCAGTTATTAAGCAATACTTAATAACTGCTTCTGATGGAAAACAGTACACGACCAACCATTACAGCTTACAAGCCATCATTGCAGTAGGATTTAAGATAGAAAACGAACGTGCCGTGCAATTCCGAAAATGGGCAAACCGGATTGTAAAAGACTATGCCATTCAAGGCTGGACAATGGATGTCGAGCGACTCAAAAAAGGCGGGTCTGTACTAGATAACGAGTTTTTTGAACGCCAGCTTGAAAAAATTCGAGAAATCCGGCTATCAGAGCGTAAATTTTATCAAAAAATCACAGATATTTATGCCACTTCACTTGATTATGACCCCTCCGCCACTGCCACAAAGCGCTTTTTTGCTGCTGTTCAAAATAAGATGCACTTTGCGATTCACGGACAAACTGCTGCTGAGGTGATCGTTGAGCGTGCTGATCATCAAAAAGACAATATGGGGCTGACACATTGGGAAGGTGCCCCTGAAGGCAAGATCCACAAATACGATGTCTCTATCGCCAAAAACTACCTTTCTGAATACGAGCTTGCTCAGTTGCAACGAATTGTATCTGCCTATTTGGATATGGCTGAAATGCAGGCGATGCGTAAAATCCCCATGACCATGGCCGATTGGGAAGAACGGTTGAGTGGATTTTTAAAGCTGTGGGATCGAGAGATATTGCAAGATGCAGGAAAAGTCACTGCAGAACTTGCTAAAGCCCACGCAGAAAGTGAGTTTGAAAAGTATCGGATTGTGCAGGATCGGTTGTATGAATCGGACTTTGATCGGCATTGGAATGTATTGGAGCGGTTGGAGAGGCCATTGAGCGAGAACTCCAAATGAAAAAAGATACAGTACTACTTTCAGATATTGTGGTTAAAAATGGACTACAAACAGGTCCATTTGGAAGTCAACTCAAATTAAACGAATTTACCTCCCTTGGGGTTCCAATTGTGATGCCAAAAGATATTCGTGGAGGAAAAATTTCGGAAGATACCATATCAAGAACCTCGATGGAAAAGACCAAAAAGTTAACAAAACACCAAATTAAAGCGGGCGATATCATTTTTCCTCGTAGAGGTGATTTGGGTAGAATTGCTGTGGCAACTGAATCTAACGAAGGATGGATTTGCGGCACCGGGTGCCTTCGCGCCAGGATTATCGAGTCAATCGATAAAAACTACATTCATCAGTATGTTCAAATCCCCTTCGTTGTTAAGTGGTTAGAAGCAAATGCGCTGGGGCAAACCATGTTAAATTTGAATACAAAGATCCTAGGTAGCTTACCTATTTATTGTCCCGACTATAAAATACAAAAACATATCTCTCGTATCCTTGCACAATGGGACACCGCCATCCAAAAAACCGAAGCCCTCATTGCAGCGAAGAAGAAGCGGTTTGGGTGGTTGGTTGCAAAGCTTTTATTACGCAATCCAAATGCGATCTATTGGAAAACCAAAACATTTGGCCAGTATATCGAAGAGAAAAAGGAGAAAAGTAGCACTTTAAATTTACATCCATGCCTTACTTCTTCTCGCAGGGGAATATTTTTACAGAATGAATATTTTTCGAAGCAAATTGCAAGTAAAAATAATGTTGGCTATAAGGTTTTGAACAGGGGTGATTTTACTTTCCGTTCAATGAGCGATGATGGAATGTTTGTATTTAACCGCCAAGATATTACCGATAAGGGACTTATCAGTCCTGCGTATGGAGTTTTCTCTCCTAATAAAAACATTGATTCTGATTTCCTTTACTATTTCCTGAACTCAACTTTATTTAATCATGTGTTGGCTAAAGAAGTTCAAGGGGGAACACGGACAGCCTTAAAATTAAATGCACTAAAGAAACTAAAGGTTCACATCCCTGAGATGTCCGAGCAAAAACGCATTGCCCTTATCCTTAACACCGCAAAAAAAGAAATCACTCTCCTCGAAAAGCTCGCCGAGAAATATCGCCTTCAAAAAAAGGGGATCATGCAAAAACTGCTGACAGGGGAATGGAGAGTAAAATCAAATGATCATGCATAACCATTTTAACCATGTGGTTGAAATGGTCGAGATTGGATTCTTGATGTCAGGAAGCCAAAAAACTAAGAGAACCAAGGAGATTAATATATGAAACCAGATTCAATTAAACATCTACATACCCGGTTTGAGGAGGCCTCCCATTCCGAAGAAGATATCAGCTATTGGTATGCGAGAGACCTTCAAGGGCTACTTGAGTACGCCAGATGGGAAAATTTTGAAACAGCGATTAGTCGAGCAAAAGAGGCCTGCAAAAACTCTAGTCAGCCAGTAGAGAACCATTTTCGTGACCTCACGAAAATGGTCGATCTAGGCTCAGGATCAAAGCGTGAGATTCAGGATGTTATGCTTACCCGATACGCCTGTTATCTCATTGCTCAAAATGGAGACCCTAGAAAAGAATCCATCGCTTTTGCACAGAGTTACTTTGCCATACAAACCCGGAAACATGAATTGCTCGAAGAGCGAATGCTTTTGGCAGAACGGCTTCAGGCGCGGGCCAAGCTTACTGAGACCGAAAAACATCTTTCAGATACGCTTTATGAGCATGGGGTAGATGACAGAGGGTTTTCTGAAATCCGATCTCGTGGCGATAACGCATTGTTTGGCGGAAATAATACAGCCGCCATGAAGAAGAAACTAGGAATTAAAGGGCAACGGCCATTAGCTGATTTCTTACCCACCGTCACCCTTAAAGCCAAAGAATTTGCCGCTGCTATTACGGATCACAATGTTCGCAAAGATAATCTTCAGGGCACTCAAACTATCGGAAACGAGCACGTCAAAAACAATAAAGACGTGAGAGAGGTTTTGGCCAAGAGCAATATTAAACCAGAGGATCTTCCACCTGAAGAAGACATCAAAAAGCTTGAGCGACGAGTGAAGTCTCAAGAGAAGAAGCTGGTGAAATCGGAAGGCTCGTTGGGCAAATTAAATACCGACAAAAAATAAATATGAGTAACGAAATTATATCTTTCGAAAACGCAATTAAAATTTCTGAAAAATACAAGCAGCGTCATCTTCTGCTTGGTAATGGATTTGCCATTTCTTGCATGCCTGAGAAGTTTTTGTACAAATCAATTCTTCAAAATGCAAATTTTGATAAATATCCCGAAGTAAAACGTGCTTTTGAATTGGTTGGGACAAATGATTTTGAATTGGTTTCAAATTCTCTGGCCAATGCAGCAATTATTCTTCCTGCTTATATGAGCCAGACTGAACTTGAGTTGATAAATAAAATGAAATCAGATTCGGAAAAAATCAAAGAAATTTTGATAGAGACCATTACAAATCACCATCCTGACTACCCTGCAAAAATAACAGAGGATCAATTTAGAGCATGTCGGAAATTTTTGGCCTATTTTTTGGACAAACAAGTGAAAGGTAAAAAAGTTGAAGGCGCAATTTATACGGTTAGTTACGATTTATTGTTGTATTGGACATTAATGCACAAAGAAGAAAATGAGCTTTATAAGCTAGAGCCTTGTGATGGATTCGGGAAAGATACGTTTAACTTGGATGATGATTATTTCGTGTCCAGTTATGTAACCTGGCAAGGAGAAAGTCGAGCTAATGAGCAAAATACACACTACTTACACGGGGCGCTGCACTTATACGATTTAGGAAAAGATATTCAAAAATATACTTGGGCAAATACTGGTGAGACGTTAATAGATCAAGCTAGATTAGCATTGAACCAAGGTAAGTTTCCGATATTCGTATCTGAGGGGGAAAGCGATAAAAAACTCGCAAAAATTAAACATTCCGCCTATTTGTTTCATTCATTCAAAAGCTTTTCAACTCGGATGTCACAAAAGGCTAAAGAAGGGGCATGTCTTTTCACATTTGGATTTTCCTTTTCTGAAAATGATAAACATATTTTCAATAAAATAGCGCAAGGCAGGATTCCTCACATATTTGTTGGCATAAAAGGGAAACTAGAAGACGATTCAAATAAAATCTTACGGGAAACAACACAACGACTAAAGACATCGAGACAAAGCGAACATACATTAGAAATAACCTACTATGATGCAGATTCTGCCAATGTCTGGGGGTTTAACAATGTCTGATTCATTCTACTTCAACGAAAAACACCTCTCCCAAAATCCAGCTCTTGAAGTGCTGCAACAGCTTGGATTTACCTATTTAAGCCCAGAAGATGCCTTAAAAGCACGAGACGGAAAACCCTCCAATGTCTTATTGGAAGGCATTTTAGAAACCCAACTCAAAAATCTAAATCGCATCAAATTTGAAGGCCAAGAGTACCTGTTTAGTGAAGAAAATATTCAAGCGGCTATTCAAAAGCTCAAAAATATCAAATACGACGGGCTTCAAAAAACGAATGAAGCGATCTATGACCTTTTGACCTTGGGTGAGTCATTTCCCCAAACCATCAACGGCAATACCAAAAGCTTTACGATGAAATATGTTGATTGGCAAAACCCAGGCAACAATATCTATCATGTGACCTCTGAATTTAGTGTCGAAAAGTCACGAAGTTTAGAAACCATTCGGCCTGACATTGTGTTATTCGTCAATGGTATCCCTTTAGCCGTTATAGAGTGTAAATCTCCTCAGATAGAGTGTGAACAGGCCATTTCACAAATGATTCGCAATCAAGGGGAAGATTATATCCCCAAATTGTTTACCTATACACAGCTTTTAATCGCGACCAACAAAAATTCTATTCAATATGCCACTACGGGCACACCTATGAAATTTTGGTCGATATGGAAAGAGCTGGAAGACAAAGAGAAATCTATTTCAGACGCTTTAACTCCAAGTGATTCTAGAACGCTGACAGAACAAGACAAAGCCATTTATAGCCTGTGCAGGCCTGAGCGCCTTTTGGATTTAATCTATCGTTTTATTGTGGTGGATGCGGGTATCAAGAAAATTGCCAGATACCAACAGTATTTTGTAGTGAAATCAACTATAAACCGAGTTAAACGGATAGCTACAGACGGAAAACGGACGGGTGGAATTGTGTGGCATACCCAAGGGTCTGGAAAATCATTAACGATGGTAATGCTCACGCGTGCGCTTGCCTTGGATACTGAGATTTCAAACTCAAGGATACTACTGGTTACCGACAGGGATGATTTAGATAAACAACTTGGAAATACATTTGCAGCGTGTGGGCTAAGTACTGAACGAGCTGAATCAGGTCGGAACCTAGTTAAGCACCTCAAAAACAAAGTGGGCATTATTACAACATTAATTCACAAATTTGATAAAGGGTGGCTATCAGAAAAATTTAGTGATCCCTCACATGATATTTTTGTTTTGGTGGATGAAAGTCACCGTACCCATTTTGGGTCATTGGCTGCACGCATGAGGCAAATGTTGCCTAACGCCTGTTATCTGGGCTTTACAGGCACCCCGTTAATGAAAAAAGAGAAGAACAATTTTGCTAAATTTGGAGGCATCATAGAGCCCCACTATTCGATTAACCAAGCCGTTACGGATAAATCGGTGCTGCCCCTACTTTATGAGGGGCGACATGTTGAAATGGTGCAAAACAAAGCGGCCATCGATTTATGGTTTGAACGACATACAGATGGGTTAACCGATTTGCAAAAGGCAGACTTAAAACGAAAATATGCCCGAGCAGAAATGTTAAGCAAAACCGATCAAGTCATTTACATGCGAGCATTTGATATCAGTGAGCATTTTCGGGCAAATTGGCAAGGAACTGGCTTTAAAGCACAATTGGTCGCACCTGACAAAGCTTCCGCTCTGAAATATCAACACTACTTAAATGATATTGGAATAGTGACTTCAGAAGTGGTTATTTCTGGCCCTGATAGTCGAGACGACTATGAAGTTGTAGGAGAAGACCCAAACAACGACGTTGCAAAATTCTGGAATCGGATGATGAACCGATTTGGCTCCGAGGAAGAATATACCAAACAACTGATTAATCAATTCAAATATGGCGAAACGCCCGAGATCTTAATTGTAGTCAGTAAATTGTTAACGGGTTTTGACGCCCCTAAAAATACCGTTCTCTATCTATGTAAGTTGCTAAAGGAGCATACGTTATTACAAGCGATCGCAAGAGTGAACCGACTCCATGAAGGAAAAGATTTTGGATACATTGTCGATTATGTGAGTGTGCTTGGCGAACTGGATAAAGCATTGACTATGTATGACGCTTTCGAAGGGTTTGATGAAGATGATTTGATAGGAACGCTTTATTCAATCCAAGTCGAAGTTCAACGCTTGCCTCAGGTCTATTCGGACTTATGGGATATTTTTAGGGAAGTAAAAAATAAACGAGATGAAGAGGCTTTTGAGCAGCTACTGGCTAATGAAGAATTAAGAGAGGATTTTTATGATCGATTATCGGAGTACAGTAAGTTATTAGGGATTGCTTTATCCTCGGATAAATTTGTAATGGAAACAAATGACGAGAAGCTCAGAAAATACAAAGACGATTTAAATCGGTTCCAGGGACTACGCGCATCAGTAAAATTGCGGTATGCCGATGCAATTGACTATAAAAGCTATCATCCCAAGATCAAAAAACTGTTAGATACCCATGTTCAAGCAAATAACGTGATCCAGATCAATGAACCTGTGAATATTTTTAATGAAGAGACATTCACCAAAGTTAAGGAAGGACAAGGAATTTATTCCGAAAAACCAACCGCCGCAAAAGCGGATATTATTGCCCACGCAACAAAAAAAGTGATTACGGAAAAAATGGATGAAGATCCTGCCTTTTATGAACGGTTTTCAAAGTTAATTCAACAGGCTATTGATGATTTTAAAGCCAAACGCATTTCAGATTTGGATTATTTAAATAAAGCCACTCAAATTAGAAATGATGTTGTGTCAAAGCACAGGGATGATGTCCCGAGCACTATCAAAAACAACGACGAAGCTTGTGCTTATTTTGGAGTTATTCAACCATTTATATCGAATGCCACACACACAATTGATTTAGACGAATTAATTGCAGCAACAGCCCTTAAAATTCAAGACACTCTTGTTAAACACTGGATTGTTGATTTTTGGAACAATGACAGGGCAAAAAATGCGGCTATCAATGATGTGGATGACTTCCTTTTTGACGAATTAAAAAACCGATACGGTATTGAGCTCAGCCTTGAGCAAATGGACGAGATTATTGAAAAAACAATGTTTATAGCCAAAGCACGGAGGCCTTCATAGTGGGCTCAGGAACTGAAATATGCAAAGTACGATACGGTGCCACAGATTTGACCTACGAATTGCTCGTAACCAATCGAAAAACCATGGAAATTGCAGTACATCCCAATAAAGAAGTAACTGTTAAAGCTCCCACAGGCTGTTCTTTCGAGGATGTACAATCAAGAGTATTAAAACGCATTCGGTGGATTAAACGCCAGATAAGATATTTTGAGCAATTTGATCCTCGTACTCCTGCTCGACAATTTGTTTCAGGAGAGACGCATCTTTATCTGGGGCGACGATACAGACTTAAGATCGAATTGGGTTTTTCTGATAATGTCGTACTCAAAAATGGATTTATAATAATTTACTCTCAAGACATATCCCCCATAAACATTCAAAGCCTATTGAGTCATTGGTATCAAGAACGATCAAAGCTGATTTTCGTATCAATGTTTGAACAGCTTTGGGAAAATAGGGAGTTTAGACAGTATAAGAAACCCAATTTAATCATTCGCGACCTTAAAACAAGGTGGGGTAGCTTATCAAAAGCTGGCCATTTAACTCTGAATTCAAATTTAGTAAAAGCTCCTAAAGAATGTATCGAATACGTTCTTGTGCATGAACTGTGTCATTTAAAACATTACAACCACAGCACAGCTTTTTATGAGCTTTTAGACAATGTCATGCCTGACTGGATAAAGAGAAAGCATAAATTGGAGTTATCGCTCGTATAGCTACTTCAAAAGTAACACGTTCAAAATCAAAGAACCGGACTTTTTGATTCCATCCTAGATTTAAATGACAGGAAGAAAGTTTCGCTAAGCTAAGCCACCAAATTATTATTCATTTTTGATCCGGCGGTGTCTTCAAAAAAATTATCATAGGTTTTCATCTGGAAACAATCCCCTTTCGGCATCCGTTATTTTTTCGGATTTCCCGTAATCGTAGTCACCTTCACGCCATATCAAAAAATGTTTGAGATCTTTTTTGGGATCCATTTTTTCCATAAACCAACACAAATCGTGGTATCCATTGGTTTTATGGCGTGACTTTGCAATATGTCCGCTGGTTTGTACGCCCGAGTCAAAAAAGCGAGTCGGCTTACCATTCAGTAAGCCCTCTACAGCTACAATAGATTTGAGGCCTTCTTTAGTCTGTGAATAAATTTCAAGCTGGATTCCGCCTACAGCACTTGTGTAGTATCTCGAACCAATCAGAGCCAAAACTTCTGGAATGTGGTCATCATTTAGATCAACAAAAGCAATTTCAACCTCAGATGGATCTGTATAATCCCAACTCTCAGGAACAACTGGATATTCCGTCATCTCTTGAGTTTTTGCATTCATACGTTTTGCAATTTGTTTTCTGTAATCGGAATAGTTTTTGTAGGAGAACGTAATCGGTTCCAATTTGTGTGTAAAAACACCTCTTTTCCAGACAAAAACAGATACTCCTACCAAGAGTAAAACACCAAATAAAAATAGCCCCTTTTTCATTTTCATACTGAAAGAAATTTTACCAAATCTCTTCGATGGGAGGAACTAAGTCCTAAGGCCCCAAAATGGCCGATTCTGGATGAAAAATCTCACCCCAAATTATTTGCTATAACTTTATCCCCTTTTGATACAGGCGTATCTACCCCTTTAATCGTCGCCACACTGTATCCAGGATATTTCCCAGCCTCAATTAATCCCACAAAATCCCCTCTCTCTAAAATATCTCCTGACTTTGTGTCTAAAAAAATTTCATTTCGACCTGTTTTGCTTTCTTTGACTACGATTACGGCTTTCTCAGAGTAAGGCTTTGAGCGATTCGTTAATGCGCGGGAATCCTTAAGATTAATGATCAATTCGCCTTTATTTAGAGCATTATGAATCATTTTTAACAGCTCGGCTTTATTCTTTGTTTTTCTTCCGTATTTTCTACCGACTTTATTGTTCCAGAAATCCATATTTCGAGCGAGCGCGTTATTACTAATAACTTCATTTAAAAAACCCCAAAATGCCGCACTCCCTGAACCGATTTCCATTGTAACAAGACCACTAACATAGGCATGCCGGAATGCATCCACATCGTTATCAGCAAATTCCATTCCTGTTGGTTTGAACTTCCCATTCTTATCTTTTGGTAACGAACGAATATTTTTATCAAAATATGCGTACGCTTCTTGCTCGCCTTCGTGATAAATTTTCAATATATTTGCCATCTTTTCCCCTTTTATACGCTTAGACTAGATATCCACAATTATAACCTCAGGCCTATTAAAAAGCCGCTGCGGAAACACGCTATTTCCCAACCCACGACTCACAATCATTTTTGTATGTTTACCTTGATATAACCCCGCTGAATATTCTGGTAGAACCCCTTGATTTGGTGCAAATAACCCACCAATAAAGGGAAAGCGAATCTGCCCGCCGTGCGCGTGACCTGCCAGTACTAAATCAAATTTAGAGTGGTCATACCTTTTAAAAAATTCAGGTCTGTGGGCTAATAAGAGTGAAAACGATGCTTTTGGAATAGTATTTTCAAGCGTTTTTAGTCTATTTTTGTATTCATTCGTATCCCCATTATAAGCCGCTGGATCACTTAGCCCAGTAATGACAAACGTGCGATTTTTAAGTTTTAACAATGCATAGTCATTTTCTAAAACATGAATGTTTTTATCGCTTAAGTACTGTTTAACCTCTTTAAAGTTCCCGGCCCACCATTCATGGTTTCCAGATACAAAATAGGTTGGCGAAATACTCGGCAATTGATCAGACAATTCTTTCCAACTTGCATCGTTGTAATGAAAAGCATCTACAAGATCGCCCGTTATTACAATTAAATCAGGTTTAGATTCTCGAATCTTTTGAATAAGAGGCTGCTGCTTATTACCAAATTGTTTGCATTGCAAATCAGAAAGATGAACAATGCGAATCGGAGGTGTTTTTCGAGAAATTTCTGTATTTTGTCTTAGATTAATTGGTGTAACTTCAATAGCATTGTTTTCAAATTTTAAAAATTTCCACGTACCAACTATAAATAAGCAAACAAGCAATACTTTTATTAGTTTCATAGGCATTTGATCTGCCAATTTTACCAGATTCCATCAATAGAAAGAATCAATCCCTCCAGGAAAAACCACCCGATTCCCAATAAAAAACGTTCTAATCCGGCCTAAGTAGTTCCACAAAAGTTATGTCTTGAAGCAATGTCAACACCCTCTCTCTTTGTTGAATATTGAGGTAAGACCATGCCCCAAGGTTTTGGAATAATGCTGTCAAAATAACGTTGTCTGTGCGGCGTTCGTCTGGGACCCAGGAAATGGCGTTTCCATTTTGGGAAACTGCAAATAAGCAGAGCTTTTCTGTGCGTCTTTCTACAGGAATAGTACGAAGATTAAACCCATCGGTTTTGACTTGAATGTCTTCAGGTGTGCCATGAATAGGTGCTAGCTGTAAAGTGGGTGTATGGAAATAATCTGGAGCAACTGCTGTTGTGTGTTCTTTTGTTTTTTGTTTCTTTGCTTTTAGTGCTTCTGCTCTGGCTGTTGCTATTGTTTCAGCTATGTTTTTTGCCGCTTGTTGATGATGGTGAGGTATATGCCTGAATACTTCCGAATTTGCATCTAAAGCCTTTCCATAAAAGAGGGCTGTGTTGAAACGATTGGGAATGCCTCTGTTCATGGCAAACGCATTACTTGTTATTGCAAGTAAGCAAAGTTCTTCTTGTTGTTCAACTGCAAAAAGATTTATAGGGATAATCTGATTAGTATTAAACCTGTTAGTTGTAATGGCATCGAGTATAAACCCATTTTTTGTTGTGGCTGTTTTAAATAGATCAAATTGTTGATCTGGAGGGTATTCTAAAATTTTATTTAAAACGTGATAGATAATAGTTGGATCTTGAGCTAGAGCTGCTTTTAGAATCCCAAAAGACATATGTTCAGGGTCTATTACTTCAAGTGTTCCTGCACTGGTTTGGGAAGAGGCTTCAAAAATTAAAGGTAGAAGTTGTCTTTGGTAGTTTGTTTGCTCATTTAGAGAGGGAATATCCTGCTTAGGAATATATTGAGCAAACAATACCCCTTGTCCTGGTCTGGAGGCTGATAAATAAAAGACGTATTTAAAGTGATCTGGATGTGTAGGGCTGTATTGGGCAATATCTAAACATAATTGTTTTAACCCTTCTGTAGATCGAATACCCCATTCTACAATTTCTTTTGCTCCGATAGGCCCAACAGCTTGCTGTACCAAAGGTGATGTTAGTAAAAGCGCTGCGTAAGAAAAGGAGATATGGTGATGATACTTTCTAATAAAATCCCCTAGAATTTTTTGATTGTTCTCGGACAGATTGCCGGCAATATTTAGTAGTGGATCAATATCAACAATATTAGGGTTAATCGTACTAATAATGAGGCTTAATCTTCCTCCAAAATTTACATCTGTTGTGTTGTGAAGTTCAAAATCAATGGGTTCTGTGGAAGATCTTATGTATTCGTGAAGTTCTGACGGTAAACTATGATACGTTACTCTAAAAGAAAGTATTTTTTTCACTAAAATTCCTCCACGATTTTTTTACTTTTTCTCATCGTTGTTATCGGAAAAAAATTAGAAAATTTTCATAACAATTCAGCTGTGCTTTTGGGACCGGATGCGTTGAGCCGATTGAAGGCGTTGGCTGAGGGGTAGGGTTAGTTGTTTTTTACGGCTATGGTCTCACCGCCATTTTGCCTTTTCCGATGACTTTGCCGTTGGCTATCAACACATAGAAATAGATGCCGCTGTCTAAGGTGATGCCCAGCTGTGTCGGCCCCAATGGCACTTTGTTGTAGCCTGCTGTGCCACCAGTTGTTCCGCTTATACATGTGGTTTTGTATAACTCTCTTCCGTATGAGGAGTAGAGGCGGATCTCAATCGTTGCATCCTGTGAAAGTGTATACCCCAAGGTTGCTCCCACACTTGCTTTGGATGGATTTGGGTAGACAAGCGCCTGCGATCCCAAAAGATCCGAAGTGTCCAACCCCGTGATTCTCGCCGTTCCAGCTGTGTACAGTTTCGACATATCCCATTGTAAGCCTGATGCCAATGTTGGGCTCACAATGGTGTTAAATGTACCTACGATTGAGCCTGCGGATATCAACTGTAACACCTGTCCCAATCTTG